>Ga0209417_1001569_pt1 | contig 41227 bp, 36 predicted proteins | sample RifGroF2_FD_184002 | JGI IMG/M metagenome (GOLD analysis project Ga0209417, IMG submission 184002) | Groundwater microbial communities from Rifle, Colorado, USA - Groundwater F2 (SPAdes) (version 2) | ecosystem: Environmental > Aquatic > Deep subsurface > Groundwater | place: Rifle, Colorado... | reverse complement strand
AACCGAAAGAAGAACCTAAAACCGATAAAAAAGCCAAGGTTGAAGAAAAACCTGCCGCAAAAGAACCAGCTAAAGTTCAGATTGATCTGGATGGAATTAATTCCAGAATTACTGCTTTCCCAATGAATGCAGGAACATACCGTAATCTGATAGCTGTTGATGGTGGAATCCTTTATATCGGCGAAGGTGCGCTCCGGAAATTTACGATTGAAGATAAAAAGGACGAGGAAGTGATGGATAAAGTGGGTCAGGCAATAGTAAGTGCTGATGGCAAAATGATGATCTACCGCTCTGGAAAAGACTTTGGAATAACCAAATTGTCTACCGGCCAAAAATCAGGAGCCGGAAAACTGAATCTCGATGACATGGTGATGAAGATTGACCCAAAGAAAGAGTGGGCCCAGATTTATACCGACGGCTGGCGCATTTTCCGCGACTATTTCTATGTGAGCAATATACATGGTGTTGACTGGAAGGGCATCAAAGAGCGATATACTCCGCTGGTTCAGCATGTCAGTCACAGGGCCGATCTGGATTATATTCTGGGCGAAATTGTTTCGGAAACCAATACCGGTCATACCTATGTGGACTGGGGCGATTTTGAACGTGTAAAACGGGTGGATACCGGATTACTGGGAGCGGAACTGAAAGCCGATCAAACTTCAGGAAAGTACCAGATTTCTAAAATATATTCCGGCGAAAATTGGAACGAAGCCCGCCGTTCGCCATTGACGGAACAAGGCGTAAATGTAAAAGAAGGCGACTACCTGATTGCCATAAACGGAATGGAACTGACCCTGAGCCAGAATCCCTATGAATTGCTCGAAAATACGGTTGGCAAAATGGTGGAAATTACTGTTAATGCAAAACCCGAAAGCGCCGGTGCCAAAACTTATACCATCAAACCAATTGCCAGCGAACTGGAATTATTGAATCTAAACTGGGTTTTGGAGCGGAGGGCAATGGTCGACAAGCTTTCAGGAGGAAAAATCGGATACATTTATGTGCCAAACACATCGACCGACGGTAACCGGGAACTTTATCGCGGAGTGTACGAGTTTAACGAAAAAGATGCCCTGATTATCGACGACCGGTACAATGGAGGAGGTTTTATTCCTGATGTAATGACCGGATTACTTGAACGAAAAACGCTCAGTTACTGGCAACGAAATGGCTTATCCGCAATGAAAACTCCCGGTGTAGCACACAATGGTCCGAAAGTGATGTTGACAAACGGATACTCATCTTCAGGCGGTGATGCTTTTCCTTATTATTTTCGGAAGAAAGGTCTCGGAAAACTGATCGGAACCCGCACCTGGGGCGGATTGGTTGGGATGTCGGGCAATGCCGGCCTGGTTGATGGCGGATATATTGCCGTGCCACGATTCGGTATTTACGATGAAAATGAACAATGGATCATTGAAGGAACCGGCGTTTCTCCCGATATTGAAGTTGTTGACCGCCCGGAACAACTGGCGAAAGGTGTTGATCCTTGCATCGAAAAAGCGGTGGAAGTGCTGCTGAAAGAGTTACAGGAAAATCCGGTTAAAAAGGTGAAGGCTCCTGCCCCACCGGATCGCTCAAAGTGGCATGACCAAATGAAATAGGAAAAAGGAAATCCTCCAAGGTTGTAGAAACTTTGGAGGATTTTTGGTTTTAAATAGATTTGTTTAACAGAAGTGAATGATCTGGAAAAGTGTTAAGTTTATGGTAGAATTTAATAAGTTGAGTAACAGAATATGAACGAGCGATATAAAGAAATAGCTAAATATGAACTGGAGTTCTGGAGTCTGATTGAATCTAATTTTGACTGCAGATTAGAAGGTATGTCCACATCTGCAAGCTCATTTCTAAATGGTCCTATTACCTTTCATGCCAGATTCCCGACTAAAAACAGTTACTTAATTAATACACCGTACCTTTATGATACAAGTAAAAAACTTATACATTTTACCTCGATTCCTGTTCTCTTTTCTATAATAAATGAAGGTGCTGTAAGACTATATAACTTACACAACAGTAATGACAATACAGAATATTCATATGCCTCAAATAAACTTACAGAGATCTATAAAATTCAGAATATAAATGAGGAATCGATCTCTGACTACATCAATAGAATTAAAGATTGGTCATTTATTTTATCTTGCACCAATCATGATGGACTGAATAAACTAGATTTCTGGAAAGAATACGGTGACTCTGGGAAAGGAATTGCAATTGAATTTGAAATTATCAATAATGTAACAGAATGGGAATTCTTTTATTGCTCAGAGATTCGATATGAAAAACTTGATAGCTTTGATAATTTAGTCTCAAAGTGGAAAGATATTCAAAACAAATACAATCACATTAATTACCACATCAGATTAAATCAATTTTTAAGCTTGCATAAATCTGCAGACTGGTCGAAAGAAGCGGAAATTAGAATATTAACTAATTATCCTGATTTGCATGAAATACCTTTCAGAGAGAGAATTTTTCGTGATTTTAAAATAAAAAAACCTGACTTGGAGATAAAGTACTTTAGTCTTCCTTTATGTGATAGAGAAGGTAAATTTGTAGATAAAAGATTGGAGGAAAGAGTTGAACTTTTTTGGAAAATAATACCCAGAATTCGTATTTCTGATATTCATTATGGTCCTAGTTTTCCAATAAATGAAAAATTATGGAAATTTCATAATGAGTTAAGCCTTTACATCTTTGAAAAACTGAAATGTTCTTTACCTCAGATTACAAAAAATAGGATAAGATTATAATAATTAGTTGCCATCAAGTCGAAGGCTGACGGGATTGTAGCTCTGCTAGTGTGCCTCCAACCCACTGTACATGCGGTTCTCATATATCGTAGTTCATTAATCCCAAAGCTGGCTCTGATTTGTAATCAGCGTCTTGTTAATAGTGGATTTTAAATTCACAAAATTACAACTCACGGGGTGACCTTGGAGTCACCCCGTGAGTGTTCAAAAAGGAAATCCTCCAAGATTGCAGAAGCTTTGGAGGAATTTTTGTATTCAGGCAATTTTAAAAAATAATTTATATTCCTTTAAAATATTCTTTTACCTCGTTCGTCTACCCAATTATAAGCTGAACAATTGGATTTGAATGCAAACAGATCGGTATACAGATCAGGGTTTTGGATCAAATTCAGTTGTCGATCAATCGAAACAATATGACTGGAATTGAGGTTTTAGAGCTGTTGCCCGACGATTCGTCGGTTTTGCTGATAAAAACTACTGTGAAGGAAAAACAACATATATCTGAGGTCGTCAAAAGCTATGGTAGCCGCTTAGAGGGGTTTATCCGAAAGCGGGTGCGTACCATAGAAGATGCCGATGATATTTTGCAGGATGTTTATTATCAGCTTGCCGATGCCGACCGGCTCCTGAAACCCATCGATCAAATGGCTGCGTGGCTCTTTACGGTTGCCCGCAACCGGATTACCGATCTTTACCGCAAAAAGAAAACTGAATCAATGCCGGAGATTTTCACTGAAACTGACGATGAAGGCATTTTTACTGAATTGCGGAATTTGATGTTCGATAACGGAAGCACACCCGAAGACGATTATTTACGCTCACTGGTTTGGATCGAACTTGAAAAAGCACTGGACGAACTTCCGGAAGAACAACGCGAGGTTTTTGAAATGACTGAATTGAAAGGCCTTTCATTCAAGGAAATTTCAAAACAAACAGGTGTAACGGTGAATACGCTCATTTCCAGAAAACGATATGCAGTTTTGGTTCTGCGCGAACGGCTTCAGCTTATTTACGACGAATTATTAAACTTTTAGGTGAACTTCAGTAAAACGAAGAAGTTGGTGAGGAAAATTTAATATTTAAACTGACTCACCCCAGCCGATCGTTCCGATCGTCTTTTCCCTCTCTACGAGTAGAGAGGGGGGAAGTCCGCCAGCGGACTTCGGGGTGAGTGAAAAAAGAGAATTAAAAAACATAAACTTTTAAATAACAGAAAATGAGAACAACATTTAGAAAAAGGTGGTATTTGTTTGTACCGCTGATATTAGTAGCCTTTGTGGCTTTTGGATTCTTCACGATGTATTTGTGGAACTGGCTGATGCCGCTACTGTTCCATTTACCTGAAATTACCTTTTGGCAGACAATCGGATTAATGATTCTTTCAAGGCTCATTCTGGGAGGTTTTGGAGGGCATCATGGTCGCGGGAGTCATTACCGTTGCAAAAGGCATATGCACGAGAAATGGGAAAACATGACTCCTGAAGAACGTGAAAAATTTCAGGAACATATCCATTCCCACCGTCCACCATGGGCAAATCGCTTCTGCAAAGAAGAGGAGAAAGAAAAATAAGCCTGATTATCCTAAAAAATCGACACGGCGTCACGGTGACACAGCGGATATTTTTTATCAATCGTTTGATAATTTTTACTGTGCCGCTGTGCCGCCGTGTTTTATTGATTTGCCGGAAGTCAGCCTGAGCTAAAATGCTAAAAGCGATTGCTCTGTTGTCTTTCTGGCTTCGCGGCATTTTTCTTTTAATTGTTATAAACTTTTACACTCTTTTAGAGTTTCTTTGTAGTTTGAATTTTCAAGCGTAAATCCAGGAATGAGTAAGTCGAAACAACCGGGAACCGGTAAAAAAGAATCCAAACCAAGCCTGTTTAGCCTGCTGAAGCCATATCGGGGAATGGTTTCCTTTCTCGTGATATTTGCGTTACTCAGTAATGGTGTTAATTTAGTACTACCTAAAATCATTTCAAGAGCAATTGACTCTTTTACTGCTGGTAATTTTAATTTAAGGACAGTTGTAGTGGAGTTTTTGGTGGCCGCATTTATCATCTTCTTCTTCACTTACTTGCAAAGTATTGTGCAAACTTTCGCATCAGAAAAAGTCGCCCGGGACCTGCGAACCCGTTTGTCCGACAAAATCTCAAGGCAAAGTTATTCCTATATCCAGAAAACGAACCCATCGAAGCTTTTAACCAATCTTACCTCCGATATCGATTCCATTAAAATGTTTGTATCGATGGCTGTGGTTACCATTTTTTCGTCAGCCTTTATAATTATCGGAACCTGTGTGCTGCTGCTCATGATCAACTATAAACTGGCAGTTCCCATTATCACCATCATCCCGATTATTGGCGGCGCATTTTATTTGGTGATCCGGAAAGTGAAGGTTCTGTTTAAAAAAAGCCGCGAAAACATTGATTGGCTAAACAAGGTCATTAACGAAAGCATCATGGGATCGGCGATCATCCGTGTGCTTAACTCTCAGCAATCTGAATACCATAAATTTCTGGAAGCCAACACCAATGCCCGCGATCTGGGCCTTTCCATTCTGCGGCTTTTTGCCACACTCATCCCCATTATTACGTTTGTGGCCAATCTGGCCATGTTAACCATTCTTATGCTTGGAGGCCATTTTGTGATTACCGGTGAAATGTCGCTGGGCGATTTCGCGGCATTCAACAGTTACCTGGCTTTACTTATTTTTCCGATTATCATGATTGGTTTTATGAGCAACATTATGGCGCAGGCATCGGCATCATATGGCAGGATCAATGAAGTACTTGAAGTTCCTGAACCTTCCGAAACCGGCACCATCAAAGCCTCGCTTCATGGGAATATTGAACTCCGCAACATTTCGCTGTCGTATGACGAAAAACCTGTACTGAAAGATATTTCACTGGCAATTAAAGGCGGAACGCAAGTGGCAATTATCGGTCCTACTGCCGCCGGAAAAAGCCAATTGCTCAATTTGCTGACTGATTTAATGAAACCCGATTCCGGAACCATTTTATTCGACGGAATGGAAATTGAAAACTACGACAAAGAATCATTTCGCAGCCAGGTTGGATTTGTACTTCAGGACAGTGTAATTTTTAACATGAGCCTGCGCGAAAACATTGCATTTAGCGATCTGGTAACCGATGAATCACTCGAAAAAGCCATACAAACTTCTGAATTGAAAGATTTTGTCGATTCGCTACCCGATAAACTGAATACCATCGTTTCTGAACGCGGAACAAGCCTTTCAGGAGGACAAAAACAACGGATTATGCTGGCACGCGCATTGGCTTTAAATCCCAAAATTTTATTGCTCGACGATTTTACTTCACGGGTTGATCGCCAGACTGAGAAAAAAATTCTGGAGAATCTGTCTGTCAATTATCCGGAATTAACGCTGGTGTCGATCACGCAAAAGATAGCTTCAGTCAAACATTTTGAGCAGATTATTCTCCTCATGGAAGGTGAAGTAATTGCGCAAGGAACACACAATGAGTTAATGGAAACCTGCATGGAATACGTTCAGATCTCCAATTCACAACGAAGCACCAGCCACTATGAACTATAATCTCAACGACATAACTGGTGCAAAGGAGCAAAAGAAATCGACTTTGACCGCGCTAAAAAAACTGCTCCAATTAATTCGGGAAGAAAAAAGAACGATCATCCTGGCCATGATCATCATTTTCGTAAATGCCTGGCTAAGTTTGATTGGACCTTACCTGATTGGTCACACTATCGACACCTATATTCAGTCAAAACAATATCATGGCGTAATTGTCTTTTCGGCTATTTTGCTTGGGATTTATCTCACGGGATTTGTTACCAATTACCTGCAAATAAAAATTATGGGCGGTGTTGGCCAGCGGATGCTTTACAGTTTGCGTAATGCCGTATTCACGAAACTGCAGGAACTACCGGTCGATTTCTTTAATCAAAACAAGGCTGGTGATCTTATTTCGCGCATCAATAACGATACCGACAAGCTAAACCTGTTTTTCTCGCAGTCGCTGATGAATTTCATTGGCAGCATTTTTACCATGGTTGGAGCAGGCATGTTTCTGCTCGGAATCAATCCTGAACTTGGGGCGGCAGCGCTTTTACCTGCACTGGTTATCTGGATATTTACAAAAGCCATTTCGCCGTGGGTAAAAAGAAAGAATGCTGCGAACCTCAAAAGTACCGGCGGACTGAGCGCTGAAATTCAGGAAAGCCTGAACAATTTCAAGGTGATTGTGGCTTTTAACCGGCGCGATTATTTCCGTAAACGCTTTAATGAGGCCAATCAGCAGAATTATTCAACTGCCGTAAGCGCAGGATTGGCCAACAATATTTTTATGCCCGTTTACAGTTTTTCGGCCAATGTGGGTCAGTTGATCGTGCTTGCTTTTGGTATTTACCTGATTATGACCGGAAAATTCACCGTTGGTTTGCTTATCGGCTTTCTGGCCTATGTGAATAATTTTTACCAGCCGTTGCGGCAACTGGCCGGATTATGGGCAAGCTTTCAAACAGCCATGGCCGGATGGGACCGGATTTCACAAATCCTTTCGCTTAACACCAACCTTGAAGTCATGGAAGATACAAGAGCTGAATCCGCTTCTTCCTATCTTTCTTTCCGCGATGTTTCATTTACTTATCCCAACGGGAAGGAAGTTTTGCATCACGTCAGTTTCAATCTGGAACGCGGGAAAACCTATGCTTTTGTTGGTCCTACGGGTGGTGGAAAAACAACTACCGCCTCACTGATTGCACGCTTGTATGATGCCACCAAAGGCCGCATATTGCTTGACGGGAAAGACATCCGAACCTATCAACCCGAAGAAAGGGCTCATAAAATCGGGTTTATTCTTCAGGAACCATTTCTGTTTACCGGAACAGTACGAGACAATATTCTTTATGGAAATCCGGAATACAAAAATCTGTCGAACGATGAACTGGAAGAGGTTATTAAAGAATCAGGGCTTGAAAGTCTGCTTAGCCGTTTCGACTCAGGTCTGGATTCAAAAGTTCAGACTACCGGCGATGGCATCAGCCTGGGACAAAAACAACTGATTGCCTTTATGCGCTCGGTCCTTCGCAAACCTGAACTGCTTATTCTCGATGAAGCAACCGCCAACATCGACACCATCACCGAACAATTACTCGAAAATATCCTGCAAAAACTACCGGCAACCACCACCCGCGTTATCATTGCCCACCGCTTGAATACCATCGAAAATGCCGATGAAATTTTCTTTGTCAACTCCGGAGAAGTCATTCCTGCAGGTTCGCTGGCCGATGCGGTAAACTTGCTACTGCACGGGAAAAGGGAAAGTTGAAAAAGGAAAAAGTAAGAAGTTATTCTATTGAGTCTATTTCACTTCCGTGAGTTTTATCCAGGTAATTCTGATCTGAGATTATGCTTTGCCCTAATTCTTTTTCAGTTTCTCGGCGGGCGTTTCCGGCCACGTTGCCGCCACGTTGGGCTACTTTCTTGTTTGACACAAAAGTATCAGGCTTTTCTTTTTGGGAAATTTCCGTCGTTACTTTTTCACCCAGCATGGTAAAAATGAGTTCAAGGTCAGTCATGTGGTCACGCAGATTTTGGTTCTTTTTGTCTAACCTTTTTAATTCTTTGTATTCCGAAGGAGTTAGCCCAAAGGTTGCTTTCGAGATTTCGGCGGTCAGGATTGCAAAATCCCTTTCCTTACTGATGCCCCTTTGTTTCCATTCGTCAGTAAGGTTCTGCCGGATAGCTATGCCCCGCAACCGCTTATCAATCCAATCATGCGGGTACCCCTTTTGTTCATATAGTAGTTTCATGCGTTCCTGGGCAAGTTCCGGATTTTCAATTTCCTGTATCCGCTCGTAGCCCACTCTGGCCAGCCACTGCTTCAATGGTTCGGCTTTTGGCGATGGAATAGACTGGATAATACGCAAAAGCTGCTGAGTATCGGCGCAATCTGTTACCCTCATTTTACCATCAGGGGCTTCAAGTTTGAATTGTCGACAAATTGTCGACAGTTCAATACCATCTGCCAATTTCACCCTGATTTTCATTTTAAACCAATAGTCACGAGGGTTGCTACTATCAGTTAAAACACTGATTACATCAATTACAGAGAAGTACCATCGCTCCTCTTCCTTTTCCCAATAGGTACGGATTCTTTTGCTTTCAAAAAGCTTCACCGAATTTTGCTTTTCCATAGCTTATTTGATGTTTTTGCCTTAATATTCATACAAAACATATTAATCAAATATACATTTCTTCCAGCTCAATTTTTGCAAACAATCCATAATATTTTGAACCTGTTATGAACAAGGTGTGTGCGGTTTGGAGGATGGATGTCGAGGAAGCAATTAATGCCCGTCGGTTAAAAATATCTCTCATATCCGATACCTGAAGGCAAACGGCAAAGGATAAATTGTACTATTTCATTTGTGAGCTTATCCTTTTGCCATTCCGCTTTAGACTTCGGCTTGAGCTCAGTCGTACGCGAACGGGGGTAATACAAAGATTTCTTCCATCTGCAAAAAATTAGCCAGATAAAGCTTAATTTTGAATCTATGGTGAAATCTATTTTCATAGTATTCATTTTTAGCCTTCTATTTACAGCATCCCGGGCTCAGACGCGCTGGACTTTTGAATTGCATGGCGGTGAAGTGTACAATGTGCCCATGCCTTTACAAATCAAACAACAAACTTACCCCGACATTAAACTCACAGCCAACTACCATTCAGAATCGCTGATCCTGCCTGTTTACTGGGATTGGCGTTTCAGTCGCTGGAAAAACAATAAATCGTGGGAGTTTGAGGCTATCCACCACAAACTGTATCTGGACAACACTACACCTGAAATTCAGAAATTCAATATTTCGCATGGATTTAATATACTCATGGTGAACCGTGGTTTCGATAAAAAGACGTTTCGATACCGGGCAGGAGTTGGAGTTGTCCTGGCTCACCCTGAATCAATCATCCGTGGAAAAGAATTTGGAAATTCCACTGAAGACATGGATACGGGATATTATTTAACAGGACCTGTATTTAATCTGGCCATTAGCAGGCCAATTCGCCTGGGTAGCCGGTTCTACATTAATCCGGAAACCAAAACCACTTTTGCCTATTCGTACATTAAAATTTCAGAAGGTCATGCCAATGTTTATAACCTCGCATTTCACCTTATTTTGGGTTTTGGAGTCGATTTTATTCAGCCCAAAGAAAAATAATATTCATTCCGTTGCAACCCTTTAAAAGATCCGTTGTCACTAATTACGAAATCTAAAACATTTGAGTCAGACAGCATTCATACATCAGGATTTGATAGCCGATAGCATAAAAGGCAGCAACAAAGCCCGCTACCAGCTTTATCAATTGTATTCCAAAGCGATGTTTAACGTGTGTTACCGCATGATGAACAACCGCGAGGATGCTGAAGATATGCTGCAGGAAGCTTTCGTTCAGGCTTTTCAGAAACTCGAAACGTTCAGGCACGAATCAAGTTTTGGCACCTGGCTAAAGACGATCACTATTCACAATTGCATTAATGCGCTGAACAAACGAAAACTGGATCTGAGGTATGTGGATGAAATGCACCGCTTCGACTCAGCGGAAGAAGAACCTGATGAAGCCTTGTACACCACAGAAAATATACTGGATGCCATGAGCCAGCTTCCCGAAGGAGGACGGATCGTTTTCTCGCTTTACCTGCTCGAAGGTTACGATCACGGTGAAATTTCGCAAATACTCAACATCACCGAATCAACATCCAAAACGCAGTATATGAGGGCTAAACGCAGGGTTTACGAAATAATGAAACAAACAAAATCAAGAGCGATATGAAACCAGACAGATTGGAAGAATTTGTAAATGAAAACCGACATGAATTTGACAGGATGGAGCCATCGGACAAGATATGGGAATCGATAAGCCGACAGATGAATGAACAGCCGAAGCAAAAAATCCGGAGAATGAACTGGGTGAAAGTTGCCGCGATAGTGGCTGTTATCATTGCTGTTCCGGCAATTGTTTATCAGCTCCGGTTCTCACATCAGGTAGAAACTGCAAAAGCCATTCAGGTCGATCCTGATGTTCAGGAATTAATGGAAGCCGAGGCATTTTATGCGCAGGAAGTTTCAGGAAAACTGGTTGAAATACAGAAATGCTACAAGATTTATCCAGAATTGAAATCAGAAATTGAAGGTGATTTGAATGAGTTGGAAGCCATGTACATTTCATTGAAAAAAGATCTGAAAGAGAATATTTCGAATAAAGAAGTGATTGAAGCCATGATTGACAACAACCGAAACCGGATGAAACTGGTTGACGATGTTTTAGAACAAATAAAATGTTAACCAAAAGGTTATGAAGATTAAAATTTACAACACAGGCGGAAGTTTTTTGATTATTTGGGCGTTTCTATTGATCAGCTTTTCCGCCAACGCGCAATTTACCGAAACCAGGGAATTTGTCAGGCGTTTCAAAATTCAGCCTGAAACCCGCATCGACATTACCAATAAGTATGGGAAAGTTGAACTGAATACCTGGAAAAAGGACTCGGTGGTCATTAATTTCAGGATGGAAATTAACGAAAAAAAGCCCATTAAGCTTGAAAAAACTTTGGACAATCTTGATTTTGATATCAGTAATAGTCAACACTACCTGATCGTGAAAACCATGGTTGACAAAAACCGGAGTCAGATCGAAAGCGAATTTCTGAAATTTAAGGAAACGATACTTCAAACCAACGGAAGTATTCGTATTGACCTGGTCGTTTGGCTGCCCGAGGATCACGAACTGCGGCTCGAAAACAAATTCGGTGATATTATTATGGGCGATTTTCAAGGCGAAACGCAGATTATTCTGAGTAACGGGAAACTTAAATGCGGTGACCTGCCCAAAAAGGCCAGCCTGAACCTTAGTTTTGCCGATGCCAACATCAACAATCTGGTGAATGCCAGGATTATAAGCAACTACAGCGACATTCAACTCAGGAATTCGGGTACGCTCAGGCTCGAAACCAAATCATCGACCCTCGAGATTCTGAATTCATCGGATCTTAGCATTGATTCGCGCAGGGACAAATATCGGATCCGGATAGCCGACAAACTCGATGCTTACGGAAATTTCAGCCATTTCATCGTTTCCGATTTAAAAGATAAAGCCAGTATGCGGCTGAGTTACGGGAGTCTGGACCTGGAAAAAATACAGACCGGGTTCAGCAGTATTTACATCGATTCGAGATCGACCGACCTGAACCTTTATTTTAATCCTGAAGCTAAGTTTAACTTCCAGATTACCGAAACCAAAACCAATCTGAAATTGGGTCATGAATTGAAAGTTGAAGACAAAGAAGTGCTTGATTCAAAAGAGAACAAAATTCGCCACTCCGGCTATTTCAGCAAAAAGATGAAGGAAGATCAGCTCATCATCAATGCGGTTGGCGGTGAAACCAATGTACTGTCTTATTGATTGAAGGACTGAAGGAAAGATACGGGTGCCGCGATTTTTAATCGCGAATAAGAAACGGAGATTAAAAATCTCCGCACCCATTCCCCACTTCCGGCTTGAAATATCAATATAAAATGTGATTTAAAATCGCAGCACCCAAACAATCAAAAAAAGGCTAATGCTTATTCTATGGCATTCATAGTCCAAAATTGCGTATTGAATAACAACAATTCACTGCAAAATTTTCAAACTATCACCTTTGCCTCAAAGAAACATTGTCTGATTGCTCAAAAAAAAATTAGTCAGGCTGCAACCGTTCAAAAAAAACATTGTCAATAGAAACAGAAAACAATTCAGAAAATAAACAGAAAACAACAATTACAGAAAACAAATCTCAAAGCCATGAAAACAATTAAAATTACTTTACTCTTTTCATTTTGCCTGATCCTATTCGGATTAAATTCCTGCATCGAGGATGTCTTCGTTGAAGGCAACGGCATTTCAAGAACAGAATCCAGATCAGCATCAGGGTTCGATCAAATCTCATCAAGCGGCGATTTTTTGGTTACGGTAGTGCCGGGCAGCAAATATTCAGTCGAAGTTACTGCAGAATCAAATCTGTTGCCGTATATCGAAACGGATGTAGTCGGGAACACGCTTAAAATCAGAACTCAGGGACTGTACTCGTTACGCGACAATGACCCAATTGAAATTTACATCACCACGCCTGTTCTAAACGGTATAACTTTAAGCGGATCGGGTTTGATAGAAACAGGAGGCTTTTCGAGCGACGATTTCAGGATAACTTTATCCGGTTCAGGTGATATTGATACACAAATCAGCGCGGATAAAATTAAAGCCAATGTTTCGGGTTCGGGAACTATTTATGTTGAGGGTGATGCATTTGAAAGCGAATTTGTGATCAGTGGTTCAGGTAAAATTAAATCGTACGATCTGGAACAAAATATTTGTCAGGCCACAATTTCAGGATCTGGTGATATGTATATCAATGTAAGTGAAACCATTGATGCACGCATTTCAGGAAGCGGAAGGGTAAATTACATCAATTATCCGGTCGTTCATACCAGCATCTCAGGTTCGGGAAGTGTCGTAGACAGAAATTAGTTATCTATTCATAGATTAAAATATTACAATGAAACAATTTTATTTATTAAGCATCCTGACATTCCTTGCAATCGGCGGTTTTTCGCAAGGTCCCCAAAAGGCAGTCGGCATCCGTGGTGGTCTTTCATCAGGTTTCGAATACCGTGTTTTTTCGGGCGAGTTGGAGTCCTACAAAGTATTGTTATCAACCCGCAAACAAGGTCTGCAACTTACCGGAATGAAAGAATTTCACATGCCCGAAGCATTTGACATTAACGAAGACCTGTCTTTCATATATGGTTTTGGCGCACATGTAGGATTCGAGTCATGGTACGTCGACCGCTATTACTTCGACAGTCAGGATCCGATCGACTGGTACCGCGAACGCAAATCAGGTCCTGTTGCTGGTCTCGATGCACTGGCAGCCGTTGAATACACCATTCCGCAAATTCCGCTTGTTGTTGGGATTGAAGTCAAACCTTATTTCAATCTCTTCGGAAAGAATTTCTTCCAACTACAGCCATTTGATTTCGCTTTCACGGTAAAATACACGTTCTAAGAAAACAGCCCCCTAATCCCCCTTTCGGGGGACTTTTGATCCTGAAAATTAATATGTATGTTCTTTAAGGAGCATACTTTCAGAATTTCGGGTATCGAAACTCCCTTCCCTGCACGGGAAAGGGTTGCCTGCCTGCCGCAGGCAGGGGGATGGGGCAATTTTAATATTCAGAAAACAGAAAAAAAGAAAAAAAAACAACAATTAAACAATTCAGAATGAAAAAGTTAACACTCCTGATTTTTTTAGGGTTAGGTTTCCTATTGGCATCGGCTCAGGAATACCATGACAATGACCAGATTTCAACCATCTTCTCTAAAAACCGCAGGAACGGCGGTTATGGCGCCCTTTCGTTTAGTTACACCAAAATTGACAACAAAGATGCCTTCCTGATGGGCGCACGTGGTTCGTGGATCATCGACCATTCATTTGCCATTGGACTTGGAGGCTGTGGATTTATCAATGATGTAAATTATCACGGTTGGTTAAACAACGATTTGGACAATAACCTGGCTGGTGGTTATGGCGGTCTTTATCTTGAACCCATTCTTGCTCCGCGATTGCCTGTTCATATTTCCTTTCCGGTTTTGCTCGGAGTGGGTGGAATATCAAACGTTCCTGACCATAGGAACTGGGATGACTGGGTTTTTGATGATTCAAAAAGCGATGTTTACCTGGTTTTTGAGCCGTCAGTCGAACTCGAATTCAACATGACCCGTCATATGCGACTTGCTGGCACAATTGGTTACCGGTTTACTTCAGATATCGACATTGAAAACACTGATCCTGAAATCCTTAAAGGAACCAATATCGGACTCATTTTTAAATTTGGGAAATTCTAAAAAATCAATTCCTTTTTTGTGATAGTCAGGGTTTCACTCGAAGTGAAGCCCTGACTTTTTTATACTTTTTTATCTTCCCTTTTATCCATACTTTTGCGGCTCAATCAGAAAGTTAAAATGAAAAATAAATCCTGGGTTCCGTTTGGAGCAGCTCTTTTATCCATGATATTCTGGAGTTTTTCGTTTGTTTGGGTCAAAGTAGTGTACGAAGCTTACGGACCATTAACAACCATTTTATTTAGGCTATTAATCTCATCAGGATTATTACTCATTTTCACTGTTGCCAGTCGTAAATTGCAGAAAATGCAGGCAGGTGATTTGAAATTTTTCATTTTGTTGGCCTTTTTTGAGCCCTTCCTCTATTTTATGGGCGAAAGTTATGGTCTGAAGTATGTTTCTTCAACAGTGGCATCCGTTATTGTGGCAACAATACCACTGTTTTCGCCTATTGCAGCCTGGTATTTTTACAAGGAAAGACTTAATCGGACCAATCTTTACGGACTAATAATTACTTTTCTTGGAGTCAGTCTGGTGGTGCTCGACACTTCTTTCAATTTTACGGCATCACCGTTGGGCGTTTCGCTCGAATTTTTGGCAGTAATGGGAGCTATCGGTTACGCCAGCACTTTGAAAGGCATGTCGCACCGCTACAACACGTTTACCATCATTACTTATCAAAATCTGATTGGTGCAGTTTTTTTCCTTCCGTTCTGGCTGGGTTTCGAAATGAAGGATTTTACTCAAGTGCCGTTTGATGCTAAAGCTTTCTGGGCCATCATTAAACTGGCCATTTTTGCTTCAACATTTGCATTTATCCTGTTTACCTACAGTGTGCGCAACATAGGAATCAACAAATCCAACATTTTCATCAATGTCATACCGGTTTTCGTGGCCATAATAGCCTATATCATTTTAGGAGATCAACTTAATTTTCATCAGATGATCGGAATTGCCATCGTTATCTCCGGATTGTTTTTGGCACAAATCAACTGGAAACTAAAACGAAAAGGAACACCCCCCATTTATCAGGCCTAAACCTTTTGGCGTATTTACCTGTTTTATGAAAAGTGAAAGTTAAACATCGAAATAATCTGATCAGGCTGATTTTTGTTCACCTGCTGCTACTGGTTTATCCGCTGGTTAGTAAAACTTTCCATGTGCATCACGGTGAAGAAGTGCATCATAATTTTTCATCCAATGCTTGTTTCGATCGAACTGAAGATTTTTGTCCGGTTTGTGATTTTGAGTTTTATAATTTTGTTCCCTCTCAACCAATTACCACATCCGTTGCGCTGCAAAGTATTTCAGTGTATAACACTCCGGCACCTCAAACCGTTTTTGTTCCATTTATTCAGTACTTCTCACTCAGGGCACCTCCTATTGCCTGAATAAAATCCATTTTATTTTATAATCAGTCCTTATCGAGAGATCCGATATAAATTTTATATCAGGCTGACAGGTCGTTCAATTTCTGGTTCTCAGGAAAAAAAACGACATTATTTCTACATATTAAAACAGAACAAATGCTACGAAAAATTATATTTCTGATTTGGATCAATTTATTGATCTGCTCAGGTTTTGCCTTACCATATACAAATACTTCTAATGCGCGTTTAAGCGGAAAAGTAACCGATAAAGTAACTGGCGAATCGCTGCCTGGAGTCAGTATTTACTTTCCGGACCTGAAAACCGGAACGCTGACCAAGCCAGATGGAACTTATTTTATCGACAAACTACCGGCAACCCGATTACTTGTTCAGGTTAGGTTTGTGGGCTATAAAATGTTGACCGAACAGATCGACCTAACGGTAAACAAAACTCTCGATTTCGAACTCGATATTTCGGTTACCGAAATCAGCGAAGTGGTGGTAACCGGACAATCCGGAGGCATTGAAAATAACCGAACACCTTCGCCAATAGCGGTTGTTCCGCGAATGGAGATGCTTCAAAATTCATCGGGCAACATCATCGATGCACTTTCTAAAGTTCCGGGGATTTCACAAGTAACTACCGGAGCCGGAATTTCAAAACCCGTCATTCGTGGGATGGGATACAACCGGGTGGTAGTGGTGAACGATGGTGTACGTCAGGAAGGTCAGCAATGGGGCGATGAGCATGGCATTGAGATTGACGGAAACAGCGTGAGCCGTGTTGAAATTCTGAAAGGCCCAGCGAGTTTGGCTTACGGATCTGATGCTATGGCTGGGGTAATTAATATGATTTCGGCCCCGACATTGCCTGAAGGAACAATTAATGGGAACATCAGCAGCAATTACCAGACAAACAATGGTTTGATTGACTATTCGGCAAATCTGGCCGGAAACAAAAAAGGATTCATCTGGGACACGCGGTACAGCAACAAAATGGCACATTCCTATCAAAACAAATACGATGGCTGGGTTTACAATTCAGGTTTTCGTGAACAAGCGGCAAGTACAACGCTCGGAATTAACCGAAGCTGGGGATTTTCTCACTTGCATGTAAGTTTATATTCGCTGAAACCGGGAATCATTGAAGGCGAACGCGACAGCCTGACCGGTCGGTTTTTGAAAACAACCAATGAAATCGCCGGTTCGTCTGACTTTCTATCCTATCAACCCGATGCACCATTTCAAAAAATTGACCATTACAAGGCAGTATGGAACAACAGTTTATTTTTCGGGCAAAGCAAGCTGGAAGCAACTATTGGATTTCAGCAAAACCGTCGAAAAGAGTTTGAAAGTCAGGATGAATATGGACTTTATTTTTTGCTAAACACACTGAATTATAACTTTCAATACATTTTACCCGAAAAGAACGGTTGGAGATTTACTTCAGGTGTAAATGGCATGTGGCAGAACTCCCAAAATAAAGGCAGTGAATTCCTGGTGCCAGCCTACGAACTGCTCGATTATGGAGTTTTTGCTGTCGTCAATAAAAAGATCGGAAAGTTTGATCTCAGCGGGGGAATTCGTTTCGACAGTCGATCAGAAACCGGGAAAGCGCTCTATCAGGATGCAACAGGGAAAGTGGTTCCGGCTTCCGATCCTGATGCTGTAAAACGTTTCGGCGCTTTCGACCAAACTTTTAACGGTATTACCGGCAGTTTTGGCGCTACTTATCAAATCAGCGAATCGGTTTTTACCAAGCTGAATATTTCGCGTGGATTCCGGGCGCCAAATATTGCGGAACTGGCTTCAAATGGAGTGCATGAAGGCACGCAGCGATACGAGATTGGCAACCCAAATCTGAAACCTGAAACCAGCCTGCAATTCGACTACGCCATCGGGATGAATACCACCCATGTTTCGGCTGAACTGAACCTGTTTACCAATTCAGTTGATCATTTCATTTTTAGTAATAAGCTAAGTTCGTTGGGCGAACCGGATCCTTTATTCGACTATCTTCCTGTATTTCTATTTACCGATGGAAATGCCCAATTCTATGGAGGCGAATTCCAGATCGACATTCATCCGCACCCGCTGGATTGGCTGCATCTGGAGAATTCATTTTCGTATGTTAGCGGCACACTGAAAAACCAACCCAAAGAATCGCGAGATTTACCTTTTATTCCAGCTCCGGTTTGGATTTCAGATGTAAAAGTTGAATTCGACAAAGTCACTCGTTTGTTAGCTAATGCCTATTTCAAAATTGGAATTGACAAAACATGGGAACAGAACCATTTCTACGCTGCCTACGATACAGAAACCAAAACACCCGGCTATACGCTCCTAAATTTGGGAATTGGAACCGATTTCGTTTCGGGACATAAACCACTTTTCTCACTCTATATTTCTGCCAACAACCTAACCGACGTGGCCTACCAAAGCCATCTGAGCCGGTTAAAGTATACCGGAATTAATTATACCACCGGACGAACTGGAATTTTCAATCAGGGACGAAACATCAGCTTTAAATTGATGATCCCAATTGATTTTTCAGAAAGGAACCATTAAAGACAACAATCTCACCTCGATAAAAAGGAATAAGAATCACCTTCTATCTTATTCCTTTTTCTAATTTTGGCAGCTCAAGTTTACGATTCAAAAATCCTAAATGGAACACATTCCTTATAACAAGCCCGAAAAGCTGAAAGAATTCTCCAATAACCGGAAGCAGGATTTCACTTTGCTTTTCAAGAAACTGAAGGCCAAAAAACCGAAAAATCTGGATGATGTGTTTCACGAATTGCATGACGAAGCATTTGATCAGTTCGATTGCCTGACCTGCGCCAACTGCTGCTCGACCATCAGCCCGATGATTACCGAAAAAGATGTTGAACGTCTTGCCAAACATATGCGAATGAAGGCGGTTGATTTTATTGCGCAGTACCTTTACATAGACGAAGATAAAGATTACGTTTTTCAGCAGACACCCTGCCCTTTCCTGATGTCCGACAATTATTGCATGGTTTATGAAGACCGGCCAAAAGCTTGTCGCGAATACCCGCACACCGATCGTAAACGCATGTACCAAATTCTCGACCTGACGCATAAAAATTGCCGGGTTTGTCCGGTCGTGTTTTGCATAACCGAAGAACTGGTGAAGAAGTTCTAGGATTGGGGTTGCGGGTTACGAGTTACGGGTTCGCCTTTGGACTCCGGTTTCTCGTCTACATTCTCCTGACTCCCGTCTTCCGAGTTCTGACTTCGGTCTACATTCCCATTAAGCTAAAGTTAATAAAGATGAAAGCCTTATTGGCCTGTTAGGATGTTCAAAAGCCTTTTTCTATTTTTGGTGGAATTTTCAAAAAAACTATTTAAAACCATTGATAATGAGAAAAAAGATTGTTGCCGGAAACTGGAAATGCAATACAACCATTCAGGAAGGCGTTGAATTGGCTAAAGCTGTTAACGAATTAGTTGCCAAAGCTGATGCAAAAAATGTTGTGGTTGTTCTTGGAACTCCATTCACACACCTTACTCGTGTTGTTTCTGCTGTTGATGCCAAGCTTATTAACGTTGCTGCCCAGAATTGTGCTGCTGAAGCAAAAGGCGCTTTTACCGGCGAAGTTTCGGCTGCTATGGTTAAATCAACCGGCGCTACTCATGTAATTTTAGGTCACTCTGAACGCCGCGAATATTATGGCGAAACCAGCGAAATCCTGAACAAAAAAGTGGCTCTTGCATTGGCAAACGGCCTGACCCCAATTTATTGCTGCGGCGAAGCTCTTTCAATCCGTGAAGCAAATGAACAAAATGCCTATGTTAAAACTCAGCTCGAAGAAACCATTTTCAACCTGAGCGTTGAAGATTTCACAAAACTGGCAATCGCCTACGAACCAATTTGGGCAATCGGTACCGGTGTAACAGCTTCTACTGCTCAGGCACAGGAAATGCTAGCTTATATCCGCGGTTTAATTGCCGAAAAATTCGGAAAAGCTGTTGCTGAAGAAACTTCAATTCTATATGGTGGTAGCTGCAATGCTAAAAACGCTCCTGAATTGTTTGCCCAGACCGACATTGACGGCGGTTTAATTGGTGGTGCATCGCTGAAAGCGGAAGATTTCTTAGGAATAATTACCGCATACTAATTCAGGAAAAAGGAAAGAGGAAAAAGGAAACCGGAGTCGGAAGACCGAAGTCCGTAGTTCTGCTACTGAACGCGACGGTTCCTGAGTAGCGAAGCGTATCGAAGGAAAAATACAAAGGCTGTCCGACAACGGATGGCCTTTTTTGTGCTACTTTTGACTTTTTACTATTGACCAATGACTTTTTTCTTATTCCTTTTTTCTTATTTCTATGATCTATACACAAATTAGCTTTAAACTTAATCCTGACAATCAGGAAAACCGTGAGATATTGGTTGCCATGCTTTCAGATCTGGCTTTTGAGAGTTTTAATGAATCGGAGGAACAAATTATGGGATACATTCCCGGAGAATCGGTTGAAATGGAAGAAATTAAATCCATTACAACCCTCCTGCCCTTTTCTGTGCTCATCGAAAATGAACTGATTCCGGATAAAAACTGGAACGAAGTATGGGAGAAAAACTACTTCAAACCGTTGCTGATTGGTAACCGATGTCTGGTTCGCGCTCCTTTCCATAAAGAATTTGAACCCGCCGAATTCGAGTTGGTAATTGAGCCTAAAATGGCTTTTGGAACCGGAAACCATGAAACAACCACCCTGGTTGCCGAACAAATCCTGAACATGGACTTAACGGGAAAAACAGTTCTGGATATGGGGTGTGGAACGGGAATCCTGGGAATGCTTGCCTCGCTCAAAGGTGCAAAAAACGTAACGGCCATTGACATCGATACCTGGTCGTTCGAAAGCACAGTAGAAAATGCCCGATTGAACAATATTTTCAATTTGGAAGCCAAACTGGGAGATGCCAGCTTGCTTGGAAATGAAACTTATGAAATTATTTTCGCCAATATCCATAAAAATGTTATTATAAACGACTTACCTGTTTATGCTAACGTTCTTCAATCTGGCGGATATATATATTTAAGCGGATTTTACAAGCACGATATGGCTGATGTAAAATCAAAAGCTGAATCGTTGGGACTGATTGAAACCGGATTTCAGGAAAAAAACAGCTGGGTGGTATATGCATTCAAAAAGGCATGAAAAAATAGTCAGTGATCAGTCGCAGAATTTAGAAATGTTGCGGGTTACGAGTTACGTGTTTTTCCCTGGAACTCGTATCGCGTAACACGCATCCCGTAACATCATACAAATGGACAAAATAGTACAATATCTGACCAACAATTTCGGGCAAACATTCACCAACGGAACAAAGAAAGAAATTGCCGATATAATTAACGCTTTAAGCCGCGAGGAGATTGGTGAATTACGCTACCGTTTATTTAATGAGGCGCGAAGACTGGAATTAACGAATGGAGGACAGCAGGCTCTTTTTTGGTTGCAGAATTGTTTTGACTTGATTGGAGAATACAAATTCAGTATGCACAGGGTGTTGTTTAGTCCGGGAACTTATATCCTGGAATCTATTTCCGATTTACTGAAACAAACACAAAAAACGCTGGATATCTGTGTTTTCACCATTACTGATGAGCGTTTAGCCAGTGACATTTTCGATTGTTTTCAACGTGGGATCAAGGTCAGGATTATTACTGACGATGATAAAATGTACGATCATGGTTCGGTCATCAAAGACCTGTATAACACGGGAATTCCAATCAAAATTGATCATTCACAATACCATATGCACCATAAGTTTGGGATTATTGATTCGCGGATTGTCTTCACAGGAAGCTTTAACTGGACCTACTCCGCCTCAAAACATAATCAGGAAAACCTGCTAATCACTACCAATTTCGACATTGTCAGTCAATATTCAGAACAATACGAAATTCTATGGAAAGAGATGTTTAGACTCTGAGAAAAAATCGAATGCATTTTGATTAGCTACAGCAAACAGTATATTTGTACAGCACTTGCAATCGATTGTTAATAGACTTATTAAAATAAAAACACCAAAAAATATATAATGATTTTAGATAAACTTAAAAATGCCGGCTTGTATGGTTCAATCAGTGCAAACCTGAAAATTGGTTTTGATTTCCTGAAAAATACCGATCTGGAAAACCTCGAAATTGGCCGGTATGAAATTGACGGTAAAAATGTGTTTGCCCTTGTAAGCGAATACGAAAGCAAAAAACATGAAGATTGCCGGTTGGAAGCGCACCAAAAGTACGCAGACATCCAATATCTCGTTTCAGGACGGGAAGCTATAGGCTTTGCTCCTTTGGGCGGGCAAACTATTACTTCGGAATATAATCCTGATAAGGACATTGTATTCTTTTCAGGAGAAACTACTCAGCAAATTCTTGAAGCAGGAATGTTCGCTGTATTCTTTCCTCAGGATGTTCACCGTCCGTGTATGCAGATAAATGGTCCGGAAAAGGTAAAAAAGGTTGTTGTAAAAGTGAGGATATAGGAAAAAAGTCAATAGTACATTAGGAAAGAGGAAAGAGGAAAAGGGAGACGGGAGATGGGAGACCGAAGCGCCGCTCCCTGAGTAGCGAAGCGTATCGAAGGGAGATTGTAGCCGAAAATCCGAAGTCCGAAGACGGAAGCCCGAAGATTGAGGGGTCGCTCCCTGAGTTCCGAATGCTTGGGGTCGAAGGGAGAACCTGAAACTGATTTACCTCACCAGCATGACCGTTCCTTTTTGCAAATGCTCGTATCCCTGTATGTCGGTGTATTGAACAATCCATACATAAATGCCCGGTTCAGCTTTCGAATGATTGGTCATACTTCCATCCCAACCATTATCAGGATTTCTGGTTGTAAATATGGTTGAGCCAATCCGGTTGAATATTTCAAATCTATATTTCTCCGGATCAATTCCTTCACGAATGGGCACGAAAATCTGGTTCTCGGGAATATCGCTGTCGGGCCTGAATGCATTGGGGACAAAGAAGGAAAACGGAATAATTTTCACTTTTGAACTGATGGTATCTGCACAGCCAAAATCGGAATAAGCCTGCAAAAGAACCTGATATTCACCAATACTGGCATATTTGTGCTGCGGACTTATTTCCTCACTCGAAGTTCCATCGCCAAAATCCCAATAAAATCTGACCGCTTTTTCCGATTGGTTTGAAAATGAAATATCGGGATGTTCCAGGGTAGCTACTTTGTAATTCTGATCAAATCTCGGGATTGGCAAGGGATTAACGTGCATATAATTCTTTTTGGACAAAATATCGGAACAACCGGTTAATGCTGAAAAAGCCTCCAAAGTTACCGTATAATAACCGTCCTGAAGAAACAGATGGTTTAGGGAATCTGCGGCTACCTGTGACAACGAATCGACACTCCATTTAAACTGCAGGTTCGGATCCTTTGGTACTGATCGCAGCACAACAGGAAATGGCTGACAGATTTCAGTTTCGCTGGCTTGAAAATCGAAGTTTGGTTTACGCTTAACCAGTACCTTCAAGGTATCGCATGCGCAACCATTTTCCTCAACGATAAATCCAACTTCCGAAATTTCATTGGTTAGCAAATAACTGGCTTTACTGTTTTCTTCTGAGAGTAGTTGATTACCCTTTGAAAACCATTGACATTTTGAATAATCCTTGGTATTGAGGTATTCGAAATGGGCTGTATCATCATAACAAAATTCGGGATCAGCAGAAATAACCGCCTTCGGAGTGGGGAATATCTGAATCATTTCCGGCTCGACTGAACCATTCCGGCAACCATCAATCACGTTGGTTAACATCAGCGAAACATCATACTTACCGGTATCCTGATAACAATGCCGTGGATTCGCCAGATCAGAAACGCCACCATCGCCAAATGACCACTGATAAGACACCTTATCCATAATGGTTACTTCACTGCTAAACTGCACACAAATCGAGTCGCAACCATGAATCTTGTCTGCCCAAAAGTTAAAGGTCGGTTTTACTCCGATATCTATAGTTGTAAGCGGACTAGTGCACCCGTGTTCTTCAACAACCAGTTTAATGGTCCGGTTGGTTTTATTGGCTCCAATCGAAATCCTATAAATATTCGGACTGGGATGATCGAGCAATACCAATCCGCCAAAATCCCAATTGAATTTTGCGGTGGGGCCGCTTTTCCCTGTGTATTTCACCATTCTTTCGTAGGAGCTGCATTTATCAGTCGATTCAGGAGAAGAAACTTCGAAGGTCGATTCAGGAATCTCAAAAAATCCAACCTTAATCGAATCACTGTCAGTACACCCGTCTTTTGTAGTTAATAAATAGCGAATGGTGTAATAACCTGGAGTTGTTGCCTTTAATGTCACGCCTTTGGCTCCGGCATTGGTAAATTCCAGACCTGCCGGTTCTGATGTCCAGGTTGCTGCTCCGGGTTGATTCCAAAGCGCCTCATCGGCATTGGTAACTTCAACTTTAAGTTCAGAAGTAAAAATACCACACAGTAGCGTTTCTCCTGTAATTTTCACTTCAGGAACATCGAACACGTCCACATGAATGGTATCCGTGGCAACGCAACTAAAGATATTGGTGCCGGTAACAATATAGTCGCCGGTTTTATTCGCCGGAATTGTTTGATCTGTTGATCCGTCCTGCCAGAAATAGGATTTAAAACCGCTGGTTGCTGTAAGCAATATTTTCCCCGGACCACATGAAGTGGTATCATTACCTAAAAACATTTTCGGATCATTTATCCTGATGTATATACTATCAGATCGTGTACATCCCCGTCCGGTTGTTGCTGAAACCGAATACCATCCTTCGGTGGATGCCATGACGAATGAGGTCGTATCTTTGGTATTCCATCGGTATGTTTCAAAATATTCACCTGCATCCAGTCTTACCTCAATCCCCTTGCAAACAACAAGCGTATCGGCTATTTCAAAACTTCCGCCTAAATCGAGCTGAATATCCAGGTTAAAACCTACTCCGTAACCATAAGATTCGGTACTTCCACTATTGCCAAATCCATAAATAAAAGCCAAAAATCCTCCTTTATCAGCAGTATTCAGCAACCGGTGAGTTCCTTTGCTGGTTGGTATCTGTGCGTAAGAGTAATTACCGTTCGGAAATGGCATGAAAGAAGAACTGATATTTGCACCATCCAAATACATAGAAGGTACATCCTTGGTTTCGGTAATAACATTCACATAAAAGATATTCCTGATCTTTGGAGACTCATAGGCTTCAAAAGTTACATCACTAATCTTCTGAACTACCGGACTTAAAATAATCATGAATGGATCTCCTACTCCATTATTTTCATCGGCTCTTTGCGACCGGCAAAACTGCGCAAGCAAAATTTTACGGTTTGACATAATGCGGCAAGCCTGATTACTGTTTAGGTAAAACTCATAGAATTCACCGCGGGCCAGTGTGACGACTGTACCGGTTCCTTCAATCCTGACTGTCGTGTTGTTATCAGCAGCCAATACACGGTATGTATCCCTGGATCGTAGTTTTAGCGGAACCACATAAAATTCTTTTCCCCAAGTGCTGGTGGGGGGCATTTGCTCGTAGAGATGATCATAGGAGGCAGCTATAAATCCTGTAACAGGTATTGTTACAGCTTTTGCGCCCGAAAAAAATGCAATGGGTTTATCGGCTGTGACATAACTTCCGGTCAAATCTTCTATTCCTATAGGATCCGTATTGCCGGCTTGCACCTGATAAGACTGCCCTTTGTTTAAAGTTACTGTGAATGGAATATTGGCCGTTTGACCTCGATCGGTATATCGGGAAGGAGTTATTTTGACTGTGGTATTATCTTCACTCGCAACCACTAAAAATTCGCTGTTCGATTCGTTACCGGAGGTGTAACGGGGAGAATAGCACATCGCAAAATATTCTTTTCCTAATGATTCCGTAGGATAAATAACTGCGACATCCGCCGATTGCGTCCGGTAATTCAGGGCATAAACATTAACCGGATTGTCTGAAAACAGATGAATTCCCTTGTTTTCAATGCTTTCCGACCCCTGTGCTTCCAGCAATTTGTAATCGATTGGTACGATGATTGATTTATTGGCAGGTACGGTAAAACTGCCTATTGGAGTTTCGCCCGGACCCCAGGTTACCGTAAAATTCGCTCCAACCCTTGAAGTTACTGTAATTTCGAGATAATGATCAGGATGAACACTCCGGTTTTGCATCAGGCCAAACCAAAAATCTGTTCCTTCAGTCGAATAATGGCATGGATCGGCAACCAAAGGATCTCCAGCCATTGAAAATAAAGGTAAACACCATACGAATAATATTGCTAATGCAGATCGCATCCTCATCAATTTATTTCAAGATCATCTTTTAAATTTATTCAACTTCAAGTCTCCCTTCGACTGCTTCGCGCTCAGGGAGCGGCGCTCCCATCTTCGGTCTCCGGACTTCTGACTTCGGTCTCTTGCTTTTTCTGACTACTGACCACTTTTCCTCTTTCCTCTTTTCTAATGACCAATGACTTTTTCTTTTTCCTTGAATTATACTTTTACGCGCTTATTTTGCCTGGTGTACCAAATATAACCGCTTACATTTTCATATCCGCAATTTTTCAATTCACGAATATAGGTACGCAATTGACTTTTATATTTTTCTGATTCCAATTCACCTGATTTATAATCCACAACTACTACTTCACTGGTGCCAATCATGATGCGGTCGGGTCGTTTAATTCCATTGATTCCAGTCAAAATGTTTCGTTCATTAACCACCCTGAAAGAGCCGTCAAACCACCTGATCACTTCCTGATCTTTAAGTAAACCAGTCAATTCGGCAATCATTTCATTGGCTTCACCCGATCCGATTTTTCCTTCCGTTTCAATCTGTTTGACTGCTCTTTGCAGATCGTCAGTAGTTTCCACCAGCGAAAGAATTTCATGAATCAGTTTGCCTTTATTAATACCGCTTTGCCGCTTGTCATCCCTACTGAAAAAATCTTCTCCCCTCTTCTTTATTTTCAGGAACTGCCTGAAATCGGCAAATTTAAAATCCGAAAGACGTACATCTTTCATCATTTGTTTTTCTTTTTTTTCTGTATCCTTCGAAACCGATAGTTCGCCCAGTTCGAGCAATTGGTTTTCAGGATTATAAACTTCACTGAATTGAACCGATTGTGTCTCATTCAATCCAAAAGCGCCCAAAACCGTTTGATTTTCAACTGACTGTTTCAAAAGGTCGCCCACTGTTTTCAACTGTTCAGAATACGAAGCCCAAACCCATAAACCCGACCTTGCACGGGTAAAAACCACATACATCAGGTTCAGGTTATCAATGAATGTATTGAACTTTTCAGCAAAAAATTCACGGTAAAAAATGGAATGAGCCAGGTCGTTTTTATACCTGACAGGCACGAGCTCCATCTCAATGAATGGCTCTGAATCAGGCTTGCACCAAAGTAAAGGAGCCATTTCCGGTGAAGTATGGGGTAACAGCGACCAGTCAAAAAACGGGATAAATACATGTGAAAATTCGAGCCCTTTCGATTTGTGAATGGTCATCACATTGATGGCATCAATGCTGTCGGAAACCGGAATCGTGAAGCGTTTTCCGTTATCCTCCCACCAACTCAGGAAACTGGTCAGTTCTGAGGCATGATTACGCTCGAATACTGAAATCTGATCGACAAACGCCTGCAAATAGGCCAGCTCATCGGCCAGACTGAACAAATTAAACTTTTCGCAAATGCTATAAATAATTTCCAGGATGGGTTTTCCGGCCACCAATTCCTGAAACGATTTGCTGGCGATATGCTGCGACAATGTAAGTTCGGAGTTCGGAGTATGGAGTTCGAAGTCTGAAGTCCAAAGTTCAAAGTTTAAAGTTTCAGGGTTTGGGTTACCATTCATATTGCTCCCTTCGACTGCTTCGCGCTCAGGGAGCAACTCCTCTATCTTCTGGCTTCCGTCTTCGGTCTCTGGACTTTCTACAATCTCCCTTCGATACGCTTCGCTACTCAGGGAGCGGTCTCCGGTCTCCGTACTTCGGTCTTCGGTCTCTTGATTTTTCTGACCACTGACCACTGACCACTGACCACTACTCCTGTCTTCTGATTCCCTCTGCCCCATGCCCTTTGCCCCCTGCTCTTTCAGCCTTGGGTAAATCTTCCGGTAATACAGAAAATTCATCTCTGCTTTCACAACCTGATCATCTGGATTCAGAAATCCGGTCAATAGCGAAATGATAAAACCAATCACTTCTGAATTAGCAATGTACAATGATTCTCCTGAAAGAATATCAAAATTATAGTGTCGGTTTTCGGGCAGGCCTTTTTGTTCCAGAAACAGATCGGCAATCAACCGGGCTTCTTTTTTTTCGCGAACCAGAATCGCTATTTCAATAGCTTTAACTCCCTTATCCTGAAGTAATTTAATTGAATCAACCAATTCAGAAAGGATTAATTCCTCATTCGCTTTTTTGGCCTCTGTTTTTGCCTCCAGAAAACGTACCCGGACATATCCCAGATCGGTTCCTTTCGTATTGGATACCTCCTGAACACTATCGGCGTACACTTCCGGAATGGTGATTCCAACAGGATTTTCGGCTATTCCGGCTACAGAGAGTTCGGCGTTAATGTTTTGCTGAAGCAATTCGGGAGCCAGCCTGAAGAGTGTATTATTGAAGCGGATAATTTTACCTTCACTGCGCCAGTTGCTGTTTAGCACTTCATCCTGAAGACCAAAAGCCGGAAAACTTTCACCCAGCTTACCTGCCAGTAAACGCCAGTCGCCACTGCGCCAGCGATAAATAGCCTGTTTGACATCGCCCACCACCATGCTGAGATTATCCTCCGAAAGTGAATTCCCGATTAGCGGACGAAAATTATTCCATTGAAGGCCAGAAGTATCCTGGAATTCGTCGATCATAAAATGCGAATACGCCGCACCGGTTTTTTCGTAAACAAAAGGCGTTTCTGAATCGGCAATCACATCCTTGAGCAAATGTCCGGAATCAGAAATCAGCACAATCCCTTTTTCGCGGCACAGTTCCTTGACCACTTTGCGTAGATCAACCAAAATTCCAAGCGTGTAAAGCTGATTGACAATGAGTTTTGCAGTGATATACTGGCGTTTATCGGAATCGATCAACCGGATCGCTTCCTGAAGTTTTGGCATTAGTTTGCTTTCGGCAAACGTGGTAAGCTTGGTTTTTTGCGGTTCTTTAACCGAAGCAGTAACCCAGGCTGACGGTTCATTGGCAGCTTCGAGAACGGTATTTGAGAAATCAGTTTTCAGGTCTTTCATTTTTTGAAAAACGGTAGCCGGACCACGGCCCTTTCCTTTAAAATCATCCACAGTCAAACCTTCCAATGCCATTACATTTATTCCTTCCTGTCCGAGCGATTTCAGTTTTTGTTCGTACAACACGATTATTTTACTGAGTTTTCCTCGGTATTCGTGCAGAAAAATCCGGTCATTCAGTTTCTCATATAAACTTTCGTTCAGTGATTTAAACGTTTCATTATAAATCTCGCTTCCCAAACGCATGATGTCCTTTTTCAGGTTCCAGCCTTTGCCCTCACGCATTTTGTCTGAAGCAAATGCGTTGAGCCATTCCAACAATTTCGGATCGTCCTCTACCGACTGGATCAGGCGTTCGGCTGCTTCTTCCAAAATACTTTTTTCGTCGAGTTCCACATTGTAGGCCGCATTAATGCCTAGTTCACGGTTAAACGCCTTGATAACGCGTTGGAAAAAGCTATCGATGGTGCTGATTGAAAAACGGGAATAATCGTGCAAAATGTGTTTCAATACCAGTTGTGCCTGTCGTTGAACCATCATGGGTTGCCAGCCCAGTTCTTTGGTCAGCACATCCATATACACCGAATGCTGACCTTTTGCCAGATGGTACAATTCACCGATAATGCGCGATTTCATCTCGGCTGTCGCCTTATTGGTAAAGGTTACTGCCAGAATATGCCGGTAGCTGGTATCGTTGGTCAATGCCAGTTTCATGTATTCGATGGCCAGCCGGAAGGTTTTCCCGGAGCCGGCTGAAGCTTTATATACTTTGAGTTGCGACATAAATCATGTTTAACCACTAAGGACACAAGGTAACACAAAGAAGAATTTTATTGCACTGGTGGCTTCGTGGCAGAAATTTGAGCCTTCAAAATTAAAAAACTAAAAGTAAGCATATCTCTGACATGACCGGCATAATTTTAGAACAGAAGAAATTTTCAGGAAGTTATTTTCTGGTATTCACTAACTGTTTATAATTGTGTACAGTTGCATTTTGTCCGTTAGGACATAAATATCAATAGAGAATTTTGGTTGCGAAAAACCGTTGTCCGTCAGGACATAAGTAATAGAAACTATATAATGTCGTATTTTATAAATAACTCACCCCGAAGTCCGCAGGCGGCCTTCCCCCCTCTCTTCACGAAGAGAGGGGCAGAGCATCGCAGATGCGACGGGGTGAGTCAAGATAATAGGTCAATGAAAATGCGACATTGTTTCTTTCTTATTACTTAAACTGGGATTTATAAATTCCCTACGGGAAATATACCCTCTCAATAGAACTAATTCTATTGACATTATTCTCCTACGGAGAAAACTTAAACAGACTCTCATTCGGAACTATACGTTAATAGGCTTTCTTTCATTTCAATTATACAGGCATTCCTTTGTAATTAATTCGTCAAACAAATACCCATTATCTTTATAAATCAAACATGAAAAAAATGAAACAATTCACTTCAATTGCGAAAGTATTTTTGCTGGCAATTTTAGCGTTGCTGGCATCGTTGAGCAGTTACAGCCAAAAAACACGGGCAGAAATTCCTGATAAGTTTAAATGGAATTTAACCGACCTTTTTCAGTCTGACAAAGCCTGGCGTGCTTCCCTGAATACTTTAACCCCAAAACTGGACGAAGTAGAGAAATTCAAAGGAACCTTGACACAGTCAGGGCAAAACCTTCTGAAAGCGCTTCAATACAATTCAGAAGTGTCAAAAGCAGCTGCAAAACTATACATTTATGCTTCGATGAACTCGGATCTCGACACACGAAACATGAAATATACCGGGATGAAACAGGAGCTTCAGCAGTTATTTTCAGACTTTGGAGCCAAGGCTGCATTTTTTGAACCTGAAATTCTGACTGAAGAGTGGACCGCCATCGACGGTTTTATCAAAAATGAGCCTAAACTTGAAGATTACCGCATCGGACTGGAAAACATGTTTCGTACCAAGAAACACACTTTAAGCGAACCGGAAGAACGTATCATGGCCCTTGCAGGCATGGTAGCAGGTGTTCCTCAGTCGGTTTTCGGTACTTTTTCGGACGCTGAAATGCCAAAACCCGAAGCAACATTATCCAACGGTGAGAAAATTGAAATCGGCAGTTCAGAATACAGTCAACTCAGGGCATCGGCTAACCGGAAAGACCGCGAAATCGTGTTCAAGGCATACTGGGACAATTACGCCAAATTCAGGGCCAGCTATGGCGAAATGCTTTATGGCAACGTTAAAGCCGACATGTTCAGCGCCAAAGCCCGGCATTACGATTCGGCACTTGAATCGGCGCTTTATCCAAGCAATATACCAGTTGAAATTTACCATTCGCTGGTTGATAACGTGAATAAAAGCCTGCCAGCCTTTCACCGCTATCTGAAAATTAAAAAGCGCATGTTGGGAGTTGACACCCTGAAATACCTTGATTTGTATGCACCTGTGGTTAAAAATATCGACCTGAAATATACCTACGAAGAAGCTACGAAGATTATACTTGAAGCGCTGAAACCTATGGGAACGGAATATGTATCGACCGTAAAAAAAGCCATTGATGAGCGTTGGATTGATATTTACCCGACACCCGGAAAACAGTCGGGAGCCTATTCAAACGGCGCCGATTACGATGGGCACCCCTATATTTTACTGAATTACAACAATCAATACAACGATGTCAGCACGCTTGCACACGAACTGGGACACACCATGCAAAGCTATTTCTCCAACAAATCCCAGCCGTATCCGAAAGCTGACTATGAAACTTTTGTAGCTGAAGTGGCCTCTACCTTCAACGAAGTGTTGCTTTTTAATTACATCATTGGCACGGTAAAAGATGACGATGTGAAACTCTCCATCCTGATGACCTGGCTCGACAATTTTAAAGGAACACTTTTCCGCCAGACCCAGTTTGCCGAGTTTGAACTGAAAATACATGAAGAGGCCGAAAAGGGCAATCCGCTAACCGGCGATATCTTCTCGAAAATATACAAAGACATCGTCAACAAATATTACGGGCACGACCAGGGCATTTGTAAGGTTGACGATAACATCAGCATGGAGTGGGCTTACATTCCGCATTTTTACCGGAGTTTCTATGTCTTTCAGTACAGCACCTCATTTACCGCATCCATTTCGCTGGCCGAAAAAGTCATGAGCGGCGATCCAAAAGCCCTGAAAAGCTACATGGAATTCCTGTCCGCCGGTGGTTCCGATTACCCTGTTGAACTGTTGAAAAAAGCCGGAATTGACATGAATACCACCGAACCATTTGAAAAGACCGCCGCTTCGATGAATAAAGTGATGGACGAAATCGAAAAGATTCTGGATAAAAGACAAAAATAGTTAACCGCAGAGAGCGCTGAGAAGCACAGAGAACCACCGAGAGATTAAATCAGGTTGTTCTCTGTGCTTTTTTATTGAAGATACATTAAACATGAAAGGGTTTGGGTAAGAATTATAATGTTAACAACTCGGTGGAAAAGAAGTGATTTTGAGATAGTTTACATATAGGAAAAGGTTGTACCTTTAGTGGATAAAGACTTTTGAAGTCAGGCCAATATAATCGATTTTAGATGAATAGGCCTGATAAAGTCAGGTCTTAATAAAATTTTAAATGCGAATTTTACCCAATACTATGTCAATAGACCACAATTTAAAATCTTTAAGAATTCTGGCCCGACAAAATTCCAAGACAATCATAGACCATGTTAATGAGGCAAATTTCTCACGACTTAAAAACCACAAAGTTAAATTGACAGACATTTGTATGTTTTGTGGTTCACCAGACAATCTTACTAAAGAACATGTTATGCCCCGTTGGACATTTGAAAATTGCACTAAAAAGTTCTTTAATACGGGCGTCAATGGAATTAGCCAAACATACATGAAGACAACAGTTCCAGCATGTGCGACCTGCAACAATATTAGACTTAGTTCATTAGAAAAATATATCTATAAATTATTTTCAGAAGTAAATCCTGACCTTAAATATTTTAAAGCTAACGAAACAGCTAAAATTATTCTTTGGTTAGAAATTATAGATTTCAAATTTGAAATTTTAAATGCAAGACGACTGTTTAAAGCATCGAAGAAAAAGGGCTTTATACCTTACTTAGCAGACTTCCCTATTTCCGTCCTTCGACCTAATGTGAATTATAGCCCAAGTAAGGCGGTATCAGAAATTCGCAGATCACAAAAAAGATTGACGATAAAGAATAAATCAAATAATTTCAATTCATTAATTGTATTTAAAACATCTAATAAATCCTATCACTTCTTCCACACTATGGACGAATTCATTTTTATAGAATTACCTCAATTCGAAATCGCTCTATTTTACTTTTATAACAAGACTTTTCCAACAATTAGCGGCGGATATGAAGAAGCAATGAAAATAATAGACAAAGTATACAACTAAACCAATAATCACTCGTTTGTAACGAGAGTTTGTTGGTTTTGAGTTTCTAACTCTTGTGTGGAAGAACTCCCTTCGACCTCGCCTAACGGCGGCTCAGGGAGCGAGGTGCGGAGGATTTGCCACTTTGGGCGGAAAATTTGCATGTATAATTAAAGTGCCAGAGTTGTTAATTCAATGCTTCGCTTCCTGAGCGCGAAGCAGTCGAAGGAAAGCGTGTCGAAGGGAGCATTGATCAATTGACATTCACCTGACTTATTTCCAAATGAAAGGATGGAATCCTCAACTTCAGAAGACCTTTTATGAAAAGTGAATCTCTATTTCCTCTCCTTTCTGATTCAGAGTAAAGGCACCTTTTGAGACCAGGCTACATCCACTTTTTTTAAATGATTGAGTGAGCTGAGCCAATATTTCAGTCTTGGAATCATATAAACAATCCATATGGAAATAGCAATAAAAATGATTGTCGCTTTCTGAATCGAACTCAATCAGGAAGGCGGCATGTTCCGGAAATACCAGATCGTCGTAGGCATAAGCAATATCCAGGTCAGTTGCTTCTTTAATCGCTACCCGAACCTTCTCCAAATCCCGAATTATCATAGCGTCAGTTTTAATTGTTTGTTGATTCCCTTAAAGTACATCGAACCAAAATTTGATTTGGTGAATCCGCTCTGCCTCCTCGTACGACTGACATTTAACCAATTGCATATTGATGGCATCTTCAAATTCCGTTTCGTTAAAATCAAGGGTTTTGAGTAGTTCTTCTTTCGAACTTTTATTGCATTCGTGCCTAAACTCAATATCCTGAATGAATTTCCGAATAAAACTAATTGATTTTCCTAGAGCCATAATTTTTCAATTTTAAGATTGACAAGATGTTGAACTGCATGAATTGCAGGAGCTGGAGCAAGCCAAACCTTTCTTTGATGTCTCATTGGTCAAAGGTTCCAGCATATTTTCGATGAACATCCTGATATTTTCCTCAACATTTTCACTTTCGGCTTTGTAAACCGGCAACCCTGTTTCGGTAAAGAAACCCAGTGCCATCAATGGCATTTGAAAACTGATGACCGCACCAATACCTATTCGTTTAAGTGCATCTGCCAGATCACCTGCATTTTGGCTGATATTTTTAGTTGGCATCCATTCGCTGGTCTGATTGTTGCAATTATAGATGCAGGCCAGGTCGGCATTGCGAAAACCACTGGCAATACTCCTTCCGGAAGTTTTATTCTCTGTAACTGGTAATAATATCTTCATGGCTCTACCTATTTATATTGATGTCCGTGCCATTTCAAAACCCGTACCCCAAAAACTAAATCATTAAAATATTGCATGTTATACTTCTTGGTCTGAAAAACATCCTACATTTCCGTACTGTTTTCAGGGCATAACTTACCAAAATGTAACGTTCATCAATTCAAGCAGCGAAACTCACGTTAACAAGTTCTTAAAACTGTATCCTAAATTTGATATATTTGTAAACGACGGCTTATATAAACATTGAAAAGATCAAACCCTAACTTATGAAGAAGATTTTAACCTTTCCCGGAATTGCCGCTTTTATCCTTCTCTTAGTCGTTTTCTCGTCATGTTCAAAGACTGACATCAACAACGATGTAGCGGTAATGAATGAATTACAAGGCACCTGGACTGGAAATGAACTCACAGGAACCATGTACCAGCACATCAAATTACGAATAGTAAACGATTCATTTGAGGGTTGGGTACAAATGTCAGATACTCAGGCAGAACCCGAATGGACTGAACTTCCGAATGAAAAGGGATTAATCTCTTTAAGTTCAGTTCAGGATGATCCCGAAAATACTGTCAAATTCAGGAAATTTGCCTTTACCTGCGATGGCCGATGCTGTGGCGACAAATCATTATCGCTGAAAGCCTTATCAGGTATGATCAGCTATGTGGAAGGAAAAGGATTAACCATGAATGGTAAGTCAAAACTTTCGAAAAAGGAATAGCCGAAGCGATTAACATCAATCCATGAAACCGGCCCAAACACTTCGTTTAAAAATCGAGCTAATCACCTTTGTTTTATTTATGGCAATGTGTCAGACTGTTGCCGCACAATCGGTATATGTTGGTCAGGCAGGAGCCGAAGGTAAAGTGTTACGGAAGTACATTGAACCATTGGAATTGAAAAAGCTGGTTGACCATCCGGTCGATTCAATCTGGATTATTGATGTCCGCTCCGAAAAAGCCTTTTCAAATGGCCACATTCCAACGGCAAAATCATTCCCTGCCGCAATCCTCACAAGCCGGTTAAACGAAATCCCGAAAGACCAATACCTGATTATTTATTGTACGGTTGGTGGTATGGCAAAAATTGCATCAAAAACCCTAAAGAAAGCCGGATATAAAAGGTACATCAACTGGGGCGGAATTACCCGATGGAAATGGGAAAAAGAAACAAAATAAACATCCCGAATAGATTAAGTTGCATTCCAGCGTTCTGTTTGTTAGTTTTAAACTGAAACCGTAAAGTTCCAAAATGATTCTCTTACTTAAAGCCATACTTGGCTTAATGACCAGTCTCTTCGGGTTTTTCTACCTTAAAGACATTTTTGCGAACCTGAAATCCTTTTCAGGCAAAAAATACCCGGGATTATTGGGAATCGGACTAGTCACCAATTTTCTTGACACGCTTGGAATCGGGAGTTTTGCACAGCAAACCGCATTATTTAAATTCTTCAAATTGGTTGACGACCGGATTCTCCCCGGAACCATGAATGTTGGGAATACTATTCCAACAGTAACTCAGGCCTTTATTTTTATGACAGTTGTCGAAATTGATCCGATAACCATGTTTTCGGTAGCGGCAGCGGCAAGCTTGGGAGCAATCTTGGGTGCGGGTGTAGTGGCACGAATGGAGCGCCGAAAAATTCAGCTCGGAATGGGTTTCGGATTGCTTTTGGTAGGAGTGGTCATTCTTGCCGGACTCCTGCAACTACTTCCAATTGGTGGTGAGGCTATCGGACTATCCGGATGGAAACTGTTGTTGATGGTCGTTATGAGTTTCATTTTCGGAGCGCTGCAAACCATCGGCATCGGGTTTTATGCGCCCTGCATGGCTATGGTTTATGCACTCGGAATGAATCCTTTAACGGCTTTTCCACTGATGATGACTTCGACCGCCCTACTGATGCTATCTGGAAGTTCACGCTTTATCAAAGAAAGCGCCTACGACCGAAAAACCGCTATCGCACTCACCATTGCGGGCACGGCAGGTGTGTTTTTTGCTGCTTTCGTTATAAAGTCCTTACCATTGGTTGTGCTGAAATGGATCGTTTGCGGAGTGGTTTTCTATACTTCAGTGTGGATGCTTAGGTCTGCTTACATTAAACGTTCTTCAGATTAGTCAATAATCAACGAAACCATCAGGTTTGCATTAGTATTGAAAACAAATTCTTCCATTAACCTCCATCGATATTCAGGATCTTTAAGTGTGCGTATATAAGTAAGATTCCCAGGAATTTGATTGGTGAATCCAAAATGAATACTCTTAAAAACATCCATTTTACGGTCGAGTATCGGTTCAATCCACTCAATCCCAACGAACAAAACCCTTTCTGACAAAACCAATTCCAATTTCGATAAATCTATTTCATCATTGGCTTTGATGCAGTTGTTAATAATAATATCCTCGGTAAGCAATTCTTTTTCTGGCAGACCATCCTTTCCCTCACTATAAATATGAAGGCGAACAGGATTTGCTTCGTTTCTATTTTCATTTCTAATTTTTATCTTTTTAATCCGATAGGATATATATTCTTGGGGGATAATAATTTTGGTGGCGTTTTCAACTTGCATTCTACCCCCCGCAAGATTAAGTTTTTTCTTCGTATTGTAGTAGCCAATGCTGTATTCCTTTCTTTTTAATGATGTTACTTTCACTTCACCTAAGGTAATCACGATTGGCTGAAGAAAAACAGTATCAGCGAGTGTAAGAACCAATTTTTCAGGTTTGTAACCCACGCAGGATATCAATAACGAATCATTTTTCAGAGCTTTTACGATAAACAAGCCTTTATTATTGGCAGAAGTTCCTTCGGCTTTGTTTAGTACTTTAATGGTCGCAAATGGAATTCCTTTGCGAGTCTGGCTGTCACAAATGAACTTTCTCAAATTTTCTTGTCCTAAGGCATTTATAGTGAACCATATGGCTACAAAAGTAAGTAATGAAATTTGCTTCATAATTTTTGGTTTTTCCCAAATGTAGCACTCAGAATTGTGACTTAAAAGTATTTTATGATTCAGTAGTATTTTTTTAGAAATTTTAACGCAATAAACAACATTTCAATTTGAAAAGGGAGTTTGTGAATGTACCTTTGAACTGAGTAAAAATTCAGAACATGATCCTCAAAATACTTTTTGTTATTGCCATTATTCTGCAATTCTTTGCAGTGGCCGTTGCACTCAAACTTACCCGGGTAACCAAATACAATTTTTCGTGGATGCTGCTCACCCTGGGTTTTATCCTGATGGCCATCATGCGCCTGGTAGAATTTCTGCCCTATGTAACGCCTATCAAACCTCAGGATTACCGCGAAATATTTGTTTGGGGAGGGGTAATTACTTCGCTGGCTTTTGCCATCGGGGTTTTCATGATTCAGAAAATTTTTAAATACATGAAACGGGTTGAGGATTCTCGTCGGTTAACCGAAAAAATGTTCCTGAATACCATCATTCAAACCGAAGAAAAGGAGCGGAAACGATTTGCAAAAGACCTTCATGATGGACTTGGTCCGCTGCTTTCGAGCGTAAAAATGTCGGTATCATCTCTGGCTCAAATGAAGCATGACGATGCCACACGCGAAATTGTAGAAAACACCGAACTCGTCATCAACGAAGCGATCAAAAGCCTGAAAGAAATTTCGGACAACCTTAGTCCTCATATCCTGAATAATTTCGGACTAATCAGGGCCCTGAATAATTTCACCAACAAAATTAACATTACCAAAACCATCCGGATTAATCTGGTTTCTGACCTGAAGGATGAACGTTTCGACAGTAACGTGGAGGTTGTGCTTTATCGGGTAGTCTGCGAATTGATAAATAATACCGTAAAACATGCCAGAGCTAAAAAGATCGACATATCTTTGATGAAAGAAGACCAGTACCTGAACATTGTTTATAAGGATGATGGCAAAGGCTTTGATGTAACAAAGATTATTGAACAACCTGGCAACGGAGGGATGGGATTCTCGAATATCTATTCACGCATCAATTCGATTAAGGGTGAAATCAACATTGAAAGCGGTCAAAAAAAAGGAACTTTGGTAACCATTAAAGTACGGATGAATGACAATTAAGGCACCCAAACGAAAAGTGATCATTGTTGACGATCATACCCTGTTCAGAAACGGACTGCGGATATTATTGAATAACATGGATAATTACCATGTGATTGCTGAAGCGGCTAATGGAAAACAATTTCTGGATATGCTCGAAAATGACATTCCGGATTTGGTTTTGCTCGATATTAATATGCCGGTAATGGATGGAATAGAGGCGGCTACCATTGCTCACGCGAAATATCCCGCAATTAAAATCATTACCCTTTCAATGTATGGCGAAGAAGATTACTATTATAAAATGGTTAATGCCGGAGTTAAGGGATTTGTATTAAAAAACTCCGACATTAAAGAAGTAAAAGCCGCGATGGATATTGTATACGAAGGCGGTTCATTTTTCTCTTCCGAATTACTTCAAAACCTGGTCAATAGCCTGAAATCCGCACCTAAAAGCAAAGAATTTCATGCAGAGCTTTCGGAACGTGAAATGGAAATACTTATCCTCATTTGTCAGGGTTTGTCCAATCAGGAAATCGGCGATAAACTGTTCATCAGCAAACGTACAGTCGATAAACACCGGGCCAATATTCTAGAAAAAAGCGAAAGCAAAAACACTGCACAATTGGTGGTTTATGCTATCAAAAACCGTTTGGTGGAATTATAAAAAACAGGAAAACTGGAAACAGGAAAAGGGAAAATATGGTTATTCTGATTGATCTGTTTCCTGCTTTGGCTTTGCCTTCCGCCGTTTGAACCAATTCTTGATTTTGACCAAAAATTCTTTCCCGATCATGAAAATACTGAGATAAAAAGTGATTTCACCGGCAATGATCAGGCCTGTAGTTATTCCGGCCGCCTTCCCCACTGAAAACCCAAGAAAAGGAACAACCGGAATCAACAGCCAAATCACTATTGAAATTCCAAGCACAATATATCCAATCAATTTTACCATACTATTTCAATTAATTTGAATCAGGGGGTATGAAATAATGGAATAGTAATGCCGAAGGCATGATAGGATTATAAAAAATCATTGCGCAGAAAAGCTTGAATGCCGAAGGCATGACATATATATCACCACTTCGTGGTTCATGTGTGCTTTCGCACCCATTTTCTATAATCATGACAACCCTATGGGTTTAAAAATTCATCTCTTGATTCGTATTATCAATAATTAAGAAATTCAATCCTTCAGAGGTATTCCTTTGCAATCTCAAAGGCCTGCCAGCCGTACGAACCACCAAACAGCAAATAGTGGTTCAGCACATGGTAAAGCTGGTATAAACTAATTCTTTCGCGCCATCCTTCCGGCAACGGAAATTCGTTTTGATACGCATCCCAAACCTGAACAGAAAAACCGCCAAAAAGTTTCATCATACCAAACTCCATTTCGCGGTCGGCATAATAACAGGCCGGATCAATCAGTGCCGGACCATTGGCCGTGTACATGTAATTTCCCGACCATAAATCGCCATGAATAAGCGAAGGAACCGTTTGATGCGCCAAAAGCTGAGGGACTCGCCCTACCAGTTTCTCATATATTTTCAATTCTTCTGAAGAGATTCCTCGTGATGTTCTGATTTGCTGAACCAGATTTCCTATCCGCCGTTGTGCATAAAACTCAGGCCAATTGTCGGTCCAGGTATTATCCTGAAGTGTTGTTCCACAGTAATTTGGTTGATAAAAACCATACGCACCGGCAATTTTACGATGAAGCTGCGCAATGCCACATCCCAATCGCTCATCCATTCCTGAAGTATGACTGGCAGGTTGCAGATATTCCATCAAAATGAATCCGGGAGATTCATCAATTTCTTTGCTCCAGATCACTTTCGGAATGATTAAAGAAGTACCAGCCAAGCTCATTTCATTTAATCCGGCAGCTTCTTTTAAAAACATATCTGAGTTTGCCGAAGCATTCCACTTCAGGAAAAAATCTCCTGCTGTAGTACTGATTTTCATGGCATGATTGATACAACCACCACCAACAGGTCGGGTGCCTGTTAATCGAATGGATGAGCCAAAAATGGTTGTCAGTTTTTCAATACATAACTGAATGATATGCGATGTGTGGAGGTTCGTAGCTTTTTATTTTGTCCAATTTTCTACTTTCAATCCTAAAATCCGTTCAAACTCTTTTTCGTTGTTGGTAACCAAA
>Ga0209417_1001568_pt1 | contig 41231 bp, 59 predicted proteins | sample RifGroF2_FD_184002 | JGI IMG/M metagenome (GOLD analysis project Ga0209417, IMG submission 184002) | Groundwater microbial communities from Rifle, Colorado, USA - Groundwater F2 (SPAdes) (version 2) | ecosystem: Environmental > Aquatic > Deep subsurface > Groundwater | place: Rifle, Colorado... | reverse complement strand
CAATAGATGTTCTCGCGCGCGATAAATAATCCCTGATGAACGCGATAAATCGCCCCATCAAAAATTTTCACTATATGAAAACGATTTTCAAAAATTCGTGATGATCAACTCTTTGAACCGTCCCCTCAATGTCGCCCGATGGCTGATCGAATACGGAACCTCCACCTCTTCAACCTGGTACTTTCCCCACATCTCACGCATGACCTCGTGGTCGTTGATGGTGAGCAGAAATTTCCCCTTAATCCCGGCCAGCGTCTTCTCCAGTTCGGCATATTCCGGCTCGGCCAGGTGATATTTGTATTTCGATGCCTCGAAATAGGGCGGGTCGCAGAAAAAGACCGTCTCCGGCCCGTCGTACCTCCGCACCACATCCTGGAACGTTCCCTCCTCAATATACACTCGCCGGAGCCGCTTATGAACCTCGGTGATCGTCTCGTAGAGGGTTTCGATATTGAGGCTGGCCGGTCCCTGCTTACTGTACCCGAAAGTCGGACTCTTCCACTTCCCGCCGAAGCCGCACTTCATAATGTAATAGAATCGCACCGCCCGCTGGATTTCATTCAGGCTATCCGGCTCCTGCGCCAGAAAGTCATAAAAAATCTTCCGGGAGATCAAGGTCCAGTCCAGGGCTTGAACGAATGCCCGATGACAGGATTTTATCACCCGGAAGAAATTGACCAGGTCGCCATCGATATCGTTATAAACCTCGGCCTTCGATGGCTCTTTTCCGAACAGAACCCAGGCCGCCCCGCCGAACACCTCGACATAGCAGGTGTGTTCCGGCAGCCGCTCGATAATCGTTTTCCGCAGCCTCGATTTTCCGCCCATATAACAAAACGGCGCACTCAGCATTGACACTCCTCTCGTAGTGGGTTATTTTACACTATCCGTTACCCGAGAGAGAGGCTTGTCCTGACCTGTGTGCGCCGTTTACCAGGTCGGCCGGAAGCGCCAACTTCCGGCCCCTCTCGATTATTTATCTCACCCCTTTGCTGCTGTGACCTCAGCAAAAAACGCATCCCGCGTCACTGCCAGCCTGGCCGTCAGTTCGGATTTTTCCTCCACGGTCAATTCGGCCGGTCGCTCCACGTAGTCACGAATCACCACGTCGGTATAGTAATCCATCTGGCGCTGAACCAGTTCCTCGACTGTGGCGCCGTCTTTTTTGGCTACCACCTGGAGGCCCGCGAATTTCGCCGCCGATACCCGGATCGGGATAATTACCTCTTCCAATTTTCATTCTCCTTATTGGTCTTTGGTGTATGTAACCGCCGTGAACGCGGCCGGGGTAGGGGAAGGGTACGCATCAACATTGGTTTTATGCTGAACTTGAAGGCTGGTATTGAACCGGTGGTTAAAGGACAGACTCCCCGTTCTGTCGGTGTTTATTACGAGGTTAGATTCCGGTATTTCGGCGAACGTATATCGGGAGAATCCGACATCCTCAAAAATAGTTACTCCATCGAGGATCACTTTGATAGCGCCGGAGCAGTCAATGCTGTCGCCCGCCCTTACCACTCGCTGATACACCCCGGTCAAAACCCCCTTGTCGGATATATTCACCACATCGACATAGGTGATGCGCTCCACCGTGCCGGTTGCAGCCATTCCCACCGCCCGCTGGTCAAGCTCCTGAATTAGCCCTTTCGTGTAGGACATAATCGTTTTATCGGTTGCCACCACCGCCGCCGCGGCATCGACGCGCCGTCCGACCGCATTCCATATTTGAATTAGCCAGGCCACTCCGATCATTGCCAATCTCCTCTGTTTTCCACTATGAAACCGTTATGGTCGCTCCGCTCGGCTCCCCGTTCCCGTCATAGGAGAACGTTATCCGAATCGTCATCGCCGGAGGCCCCACTATCGCCGCCTCGATATAATTCACCCGGCCCCCGTTTTCGTCATCATAGACCGTCGTGACCGTGGCGGTCGTGACCGCCGAGGCATCCTTATATACCACCGTCTCGATTCTGCTCTGGGCGTCCAGGGTGATCGCCGCGCTCCCCGCGACCGGCAGAAACCCGTCGCCCAGGAGTCCGGCGACATCCGATCTGCTCTTCAACAACACATCGTTATTGATGAGTACTTGATTGTTCGGATTCCAGGTTGCGGGATGGGAGGGATCGGTGGTCTCCAACTGCCGCACGTGATTTTGATAAACCGGCGTTCCCGTCAATTCGGCCATCGGTTACTCCTGTTCTCTTCTTTTGTCCCCCTTAACAAGGGGGATGTCGCATCTTTTCGCGACAGGGGGATCAGAACGTGAATGTCACCGTGAACTCGCTCCGGTCCGGAGCGGTCAGTTCCTTCGGGGAAAACGTCTTTCTCCCCATCAGCACCTCGGTCGCCTCGATTTGGGCGTATACGCCTATCTCCTGGACGATCTCCCCGGCGGTGTCCCCATAATCGATAGTGGCCACCACGGTGAGCGTCACCCCATCCGAAGTCACTGAATCCGGATCGACCCGAAAAAGCTCGTTTTCCAGGTCGATTTCTTCCGGGTCTTCCAGGCGTTCGCCATCTCCAAATGCCACTTTATACGGCAACGGCGAGGCCGCCCCGGTCACCGCCCGCGCGGCCAGTTCCGCCCGGTATGCGTTCGTCGCTATGATTTCCATTGTTTCCCCTTAATTGTTTAACCAGAATTCCCATGCCTCACGGTATCCCGATCACAAATCAGTGATCACCAACTCCCCCCAACCCCCATCTAAATTTCGCGATCCATTTATCGTCTCGCACCCCCAGCCAATTATACCGAAACTCCGCGCCGCTACCCCGTAACATTGTACCAGGTCTGTATAATCCGCAATCGCCAGTTCGGTTATGGCCGGGCTGAGATAAAACTCCACTTCCAGGGTAAAAATCAAAAGAGCCAGCTTGCTCCGTGCGGGTTTCAGTTCATTTAAAAACACCGCGAGAAATTGACGGTTTTCCACCGTCTGATCCAGGCTTTCCATATTGATGACTGCCGCGAATTCAGCCCAGCCTATCTCCGGCTCGCCATAGTACCCATCGTGATACTCGAGTATATGCGCGTCGAGGCCGAGCGACTCCAGAAAAGCGTTGACCCCGCTTTTCGTTCCCCCGTTCGCGAAAAACCGGAAAGCGCCTGCCACCCGGTTGCGGAAAAACTCGTCAGACTCGTATTGATACCGCTCGATGCCCCGCGCCTCGGCATGGTCATCGACGTGCTCATCCTCGCAAAGCTCGGGGAAAAACTGATACCGCAGCCACTTCATATCCTCTTTCGAATCATCCATGAGAGCGGCCGCGGTCCGGACCAGACCTTCATTCACGCCGCCCGGTTTGCGGATATAGGGCATTCCGAGCGCCTTAAAATATTCAAAAAATCCGCTCATATTCCCGCCGTGGTCGAGGTGATGGTGACCGTATCAATCTGGGCCCGCTCGTCATCGGCAATCGTGACATCGGCGACCGGCGCGGCAATCGTCACTTTTTTGATATACCTGCTCACTATCATGGTCTCACTCACGATACGGTCGAGCGTCACATCCTCGCCTATCCGGAGGACGGTGTCGAAAAGATCACGAATCGCGGTCTCCACCGCATCCTCGATAGTGGCACCCACGCCCCCGGTCAGCACGATTTCCAGTTCAACATCCACCGGTACCGGCGTCGCCCCGTAGACCAGCGCATCATCGTTTATCGGGCGCATTTCCGCAACTTTCGCCGTTACCGCATCGAGGAGGTTCTGCGTGGGAATCCCCCCCGCGCCGGTGATAACCACGTCGACCGTTCCCTGCCCGCGGGGATGCTGATCCAGGATAACCACCTCGACCACCCCCGGAACGGACCGCGCCCAGGATTCATAAGCATATTTCGTCACCCCGTTCACCGACCGCCATGCGAGGATATACCGCGCCTGGAGGCTCGCCTCGGACTCGTCATCTACCCCCTCGGTTTCCAGCCAATCGGAGGCGTTTGTCACGGAATCGACTCCGGAAATATGCGTCACAATTTCCGTAATCATTCCCGTGGCCACATTGGATGCGCTCCCGTATTCCTCAGCCTCGACCGGCACCGTTACCGATGTTTGCCCATCCGGGATGACCGCCGCAACCGTCGTTACAAACCGGTAGACCAGCCCGAGGCCGTCCGGCCTGGTTTTCACGATCCGCGCAATGGGGATGGAGAGGTTTCCCGTGGTTCCTGTCCGGGAAAATACCACGTCTCCAATCGCTTTCGTCTTGGCGATGGGCGTAATCCCGACCGCGGGCGCATGGAGCGTGCGCAGCCAGTCCCCGGTGGCCGTGTTTCCGAACGCCTGGGGAAGCAGGTTCCGTAGATATTCATACAGCCGCGCGTGACCGTCCGCAAAAAGCTCGAGCAGGCTCCGGATCAGCCCCCGGTTCAGGTTCAGATTCGCCGGGAGCGTTCCCGCCGTCTGGAGGCTTTCCGCCTCCGCCAGGTATTCCGCGCGGATTTCGTCTTGGGTTTTATCGATTGGTATTGTCATCGAGCACCCTCACGGTATTCTGGCCGACCTCGACCACCAGGTTATAGGTATTCTGCTCGCCGATAAGGCTGAATGACGTCTGCACGGTCACCGACCGGTGATCCCAACTCACCACTTCGGCGGTGACACTCCCCATCACTACGCGGGGATCGTTTTCGATAACCTCTTCCAGTTCCAGGACAATCATCTGCCGGACCGCCGCGGTGATTTCGTCATACAAATTGAGCACCAGTCGGCTGCCGAACGCCTGGTCATAAAAAAGCCCGCCGATCGGCGTTTCCACCCGCGCCTTGATATCCTGAAGCGCCGCCCGCTCGCCGGTAGTGAGAATCATCTCCCCCGAGGCCGAGAGCGCCGCATCCAGGTCGCCGTCGATCATGATATCTTGCCCGAATAACTGTTCGGAGGTCATGTCATAGCCCCCACGCCCGTTCCGGTCACCGGCCCGCCCGATGCCGATGTCCCGGTCACCGTGGTATTCACCACACCCATCGTTTTGATGTGATTGATCACCGCGCTCGCGATGGCATCGGCCAGTTTATCGAACGATGAAAATTCGTTCGACACGAATCCCTGCCCCTCGAGCGCGGAAATGATGTCCGATTTCAACGTCGCTGCATTCAAAGCCATTTTAATTTTTCCTCATACTTCCCATGCTTCCCATATTTCCCATCGCAGCCCTATTTCGTTGCCTTCACCGTTGCCGATTTATCCGGGTGCGGCGCTCCTGTAAACGAGCACAAACATAATCCGTTGACCACGCCCTCCAGCGCTCCGCCGCCGTCGATATCAACCCCGGCTCCCGTGATCGTAACCTTGCCGCCCGCTTCCACATCAGCCGTTCCGGAAGCCTCCACCTTCACATTTCCCCCAGCGGTGATATTCACATCCCCGGTTGCCTCGACTTCGAATTTTTCCCCGGCCGTATTCCGGATATTTTTTGCGGTCACTGTCAGGACATTCCCCTCAGCATCGATTTTGATATAGATGCCGTCCGCCTGCTGAATAATGAGGGCGTCCAGTTCACAGACCGGTGCTTTCCCCTTCGGCCAGCGGAAATTCGAAATACGCGGATAGTCCGGATCGCCGTCGTAATACTCGATATCGCAGAGCGTTCCCGCCGTCGGAGGGCAGACCACGCCGCGCTGGTCTCCGGCCCACAGAATGGGAATTTCCACCTGGGGAATCACCGGCGAGGACTCGTCGTCACTCTCGTCATTCCGGAGCGGCTGGACATCGGCCCAATAATTTCCATCCGAAGCGTATGCCTTCACCACCCGTCCCTTACGGATCATCCGGTAATAATGCCGCAGATCCGGTCGGACCAGTTCCACAGCCCGGCGCAGAAGGGACATGGCGTCGTTTTTCCGGCTCATTCGCTTCTCCGGTAATAAACATGGGTGCGGCCATGCAGATTTTTCAATTCATGTTTTACGATTTCGGCCCGGTAGGTTCCGGACATTCCCCGGCGCGAATCAGTCAGTTTAAACCGCCGCGAATGGCTCAGCCCGGGGAGGAAAAACGAGGTCACCCTCGAAAGCCCGGTATCGCTCGGCGCATGGTCCACCAGGTTTACATTTGTGGCAATCTCCGGAACATCCCCCGGCTCGTCACCAGTGGTCCAGCGCAGGCCGCCGCTTCCCGCCCAGAGCGCGAACCCGGTCAGCCCGTATCCGCTCCGGAGCGATTCCTCCACCTGCTTAATTGCCTGCCAGACCGGGATATCTGCCGCCGTATAGCGGGCGATGGGAACGCCGGGACTGTCAATTTTTGCTATACTCAACCCGGTTTTCGAGAGCGCCGATTTGATAATTATCTCCGCCGTTTCCTCGATGAACGATTCCCGGAACGTGGTTTCCGTCAGTTTCAGTTCGTCTTTTCCGGCGGCGGTCACCGTCATCAGGTCGCCGCCCTTGTCGACATCGGTGACCACTCCGGACCATTCCGCGGTCTCGGCATACCCGTATTTGAGGGTGACTTCCGCACCTTTTTCCACCGGCGCGAGCGGGACCTTCGCCACCATGAGCGTAAGCGGCCGCCCCCGCCAACTTATCAGCCGGAACTCTCCCACCGAAGGATACCAGGTCTCGCCGATTGTCAAATCCGCAATTATCATATTCTCCCCGGAAGTACCGTTTCGTTATCCTTAGATACATCATTCCCGGACGTTGATCCACTTGCCGCGCTCGTCCCCTGCGCCCGTTTTTCCGCTTTTCCCGCCGGATTATTGCTCTCCGTGAATGTCATCACCGCCTGGATCGTGTCATCGTCATCGGTCTCGCTCGATGCCAGTCCAGAGAACCACACCTTCCGGACTCCCCGGGCGTTGACATGCTGATTTATCACCGTATAGACTTTCGGGGGACGGGTGATCGTCTGCTTCTGCTCGGTTTCCCTTTGGGCATCCGCGCCTTTGAAAATCGCATCCAGCCTCCGCAGCTTCTGGTAACACGTTCCCGCATCGTCGGTGAGCAGGTCCACCGTCACCGTGATATCGGCGTCCTCCCATCCGGCCGGAATCCGTACCTGGCCGCTCTTGCCGTCCATCTTGGTCTCGTCATACTTGATCTGCCCCCGCACCGAAAGCGCCTTCAGCACTCCCGGAGCTTCCATATCGTCCAGGCGAACCACCCCATCCTCGAACGTCAGCGCGTTCATCCGTTGCCCCCGTCATGGCCGTCGACAAATTCGGACATCTGTTCGACAAACGTTCTGGCATCGGTCACGCCCGGCAAAGTCAGATTCTGAATCGAAATCGTGTATCGCCGGGTTTCTCCCGCGGACGCCGGCGCCTGCTCTCTCCGCACCGTCTCCACCGTCCGCTCCCGTACCGTCTCCCGGCTGACCGGCTCCGGCAGCGGGGTGGATTCGAACGCGGGCGTCTCTTGCAGGGGCGAAAAATCTTTCGCCCCTACGGGTGCGGCCATTTCCACCGGGTTCATTGCCCGGATTATTTCCGGGGCGGGCATTTCCACCGGACCGGCCTCCACCACGGATACCGCGGGCGCAGTCACCGTCACCGGCGCGGGCGTCACCAGGTCAGGCGCAATCATCTCAATCTGTGCGGCCGGCATCGCCAACGGAGCCGCCGGCACAATCTCCGGCCCGGGAACCGTCACTCCAGGAGCGGCATTAATTACCGGCGCGGTCTGGTCGATCACCGGACCGGCAACCGTCACCTCCGCCGCGCTCACTTCGATCATCGGCTGAGCGGGAATCACCGGAGCCGCCTGCATCACCTCCGGAGCGCTCATCTCCACCGGCGCAATCTTCGCAACCGAAATTTCCGGCGCATTCACCGTCACCGGCCCGGGTGCGACCAGGTCAGGCGCGGTCATTTCGATCCGCGCAGCAGGCATCGCCAACGGAGCCGCCGGCATAACTTCCGGCACGGGCGCCGTCATTCCAGGAGCGGCATTCACCACCGGGGGAGCCTGGTCAATTACCGGAGCATCAACCATCACCTCCGCCGCGCTCACCTCGACCATCGGCGGTGCGGGCATCACCGGAGCCGCCTGCATTACCTCCGGAGCGCCCACCTCCACCGGCGCGACAGCAGCCGGAATCACCGGCTCAGCCTGCGTTACCATAGGCGCGGCCATTTCCACCGGGGCGGGAGGGATCACTTCCGGCATGGGCATCTTCATACTTCCCATGCTTCCCATAATTCCCACTTCCGGAGCCACAACCTCCACCGGAGCGGCCGGCATGATCTCCGGGGCGTTCACCTGAATCGGCTGAGCAGCCGGAATCACCGGCTCAGCCGACGTCACCTCCGGAGCGCCCACCTCCACCGGCGCGGCTTCCGCCGATATTTTCCGGGCAGGCAGAATTTCTATCGGCTGCTGCTCAATCACCGGGGCCGGAACGCTCACCCGCGCCGCAGGAGAGATATCCACCTGGTCCTGACGAATCACCGGCGCGGGAACGGACACCACCACCGGATCGAGCGAAATCCCCTCGGCGCCGATATTCGCACCGGCCGTCATCGGCATGAGGCCGGTCAGAGCGATCCCGACCGATGCCCGGAGCGCGGGCGCAGCGGATTTGATTCCCTGGCCAAAAGCATCGAGCAGACTCGCTCCGGAGCGCGTGAGTGTCGAAAGCGGTCCCTCTTTCGCGTCCGAGTGGGGGAAGAGATTGCCTATTTTTCCAAAAACGGATTTTACGGCATCAACCGTGGCTGACCCCATTGATTTTAGTCCGGCAATAAGCGTGCTCCAAATTTTACGCCCCACATCAGCCAGGTCAATAGAGCCAAGGAAATCGATAACCATATTGACTGTTTTTATAATTCCGTCCAGGATCAAAGTACCAAGCATCACAAAACCACCAAATGCCGATTTTATTGCAAAACCAAAGACCATAGCGAGGAGTTGAAGAATTTTTATAAACGACCATACGACAGCCGTCGCGCCGATAATCAACCCAATTAGCGGTAAAAATGGAGCTATCAAATAAACCACGATAGCAATTCCCACAACACTTAAGACTGCGGCCACCATACCGATAACCATGCCAAAAACACGCCAGACGTTCGGGTCAATTAGGCCGATTAGCCTGATTATGGGTGAGACAATCATACGAACCACACTCCAGAGTTCCTGGAATATCGAAATGACACCACTGATCGCACTCCACAGAAACAGCCATGCCGCCCCGAATATCGGACCGATAATCTGTCCCACCGCTATCGCCACATCGCCAACGCCCCTCATCACCTGCCATAACCGATAGAGCGTCCCCGCAATCACCGTCACGATCCCGACCAGGCCGCCCGCTTTCAGTTTATCCGCTAGATCCCCGGTAATTGTGAAATTCCGCCCTTTCAGACTTGCAAACACCGCTCTGACCCCGTCAAACACCAGCTTGACAGTGCCATACCACTTCCGGAGCGTGTCCCCGATTCCAAGGAAATTCGTTTTATACGCCAGGACCAGCAGCCCGATGACCGCGATGAGCGCATAGATCGGCCAGGTCGCCGCAAGGGTGGCCGTAGCCGCCGTCCACATCGATGCGGCATACCCGCCGACCAGGGCGATTATCCCCGGCAGGAAGGCGGTTAGCGCCCCGAATATCCCCATCATGGAAAACGCCAGCGCCAGTATCGCAGTGATCTGCACTACCCATTTTAGGAGCGGATTTTTTCCGATCACCCCGGCCACACTCTGAATTCCGAGCGCCAGCCAGGAGATAAATTGAATAGCTACACTCAGGATGGGAACGAATAAGAAACCGATAACCTCCACCGCGTTCGATATCTGCTGATTCATTTTTTTGACATTCGCGCCCAGGTTATCGTTTGCAGCCTTTGCCATCGCCACAACATATTCCCGGCCCGTTTTCATGGCCGCGCCCACCGTGGCTGTTTTCTGGCGAAGTACATCGGATTTTTCGGCCAGGCTCTGGAAGGCGGTCGCCGCCTCCGCGCCGAAGAGAGACATTATTTTCATCTGCGAGGCGTCGGTTCCCAGCCCACCGACTTTATTGGTAATCATATCAAGGATATCCGGAAGCGGCAGCATTTCGCCCGAAGCGTTCCGGAAGTTCAGCCCCAGTTCTTTCGCGACCTCCGGGAGCTTGTTGGAAAACGTTTTGAACCCGGTGCCGGCAACCGAAGCCTCCATAACATTATTCAACTGACCGAGCGCAGCGAGTTGGTCGCTGATCCCGATTCCGGCGATGGTTGCCGAATTCCCCATGCTCATTAAGGATTGTTTCATAGCCGGTCCGGTGGTCATAAATTCCTTGACCGCGCTCGACATGCCGGCAAAAAGCTGCTCGGCGATCTGTACATCGGTAAGCCCCTCAAAACTGGCGCTTTTGCCCATGATGTTATAGGCTTTTCCGATGAATGCGGTCATGTCCTCCACCGACGCCTTTGTTGCGATGGAGGTGATTGCCGCCATTTCGGTGATGTCAGCCTGCGCCTGCTCGCTCAGGTTGGAGAGCGCGGATTTGGTATCATAAGCCGCCCTGATAAAAGCGGGCGTGGTCACTCCCGCCCATTCGTTCGATACCTGCATGGCCTTCGCCCGGAACATTTCCAGGTCCTTCGCTCCGAGCGTAGCCAGTTCCCCTAGCGCTTCGCCGGTTTCCGCCGTAGCAAGGGCCGTGGCGGTCATTCCTCCCACAATAAGGCCTGCCGCGATAGCGAAAGGAGCGAGCCGTTTCCCCAGAGTTGCTATCTTTCCGCCCAGACTGTCCGCATCGGTTCCGGTCGCCCGGAATCCCTGACGGATCGCATTGATCGGACCGCTGATAAAATCGCTCAGCGTCATAATCGCCTGGATTCGAAATTCCCGCATCATTACTTGCCCGCTCCCATTATTTTCGCCATCGTTTCGAAGTATCGCCGCTCCAGGAAGAGCGCCTGCGCGGCCTGGTTAACATACTGCTCTAAATCGTCGGTTGGCTCGATACCCAGATAATGCCGAATCAGTGCATCGGTATGGTCAAACGTATCGAGCCCGTCGACCGCATCCTGTATTACTTTCCCAGGCTGTCAAACCCGGTCCGGCGCAGGATTTCATTTCCAAACGTGGTCGCCAACCCCGGATACTGCTCCATATCGGCCCGGAGCGCATCCCGTTCATCCGGATGAATACAATCCAGCGCCAGCGTGGTGAACGCCTTTTCCGGCGCCTTCATCATCTCCTTCTGGCACCGCTGTATCTTCATTTTCCCCGGATTACAGAACCGGTATTCCCGCCTGACCTCTTCCTCCTCGAAATCCTCGAATTCCGCGGCCAGTTTGATATACCGCTTCTCATCCTGCCCTTTTTCGTCCGCCATTGCTCCTCCAACCGTTTATGTCGTTTATGTCCTTTACGTCGTTTGTCTTTCACTTCTGCCTTCCGGTCCCTGAACGCAGTCGAAGGGCTACACTGCCGCCTTGTCCCCCCACTTGATCGGACTCAGGATAGTGAAGTCCAGCTTCATCTGGCTCACGTTTTCCGAGTCCTGCTTCGCCGAAGTGTCCGTTTTCGTGAACAGCACATCCGGCAAAGTATCGGTCACCGTGGGCAGGTCGCCGGTGCCGTAGGAAACGATCACCTGGGTCGGAGAGTTGCCGTAGACGCTGCCGCCCATCGCGCTCTTGAGCTTCTCGAATTCATCCCGGTCCAGGGTCATGCTCCCGGCACCCTTGTAATTTTTCCGGCCGTAGCCCCGCGGCTTCCCGCCCTTGCCGTACCGGGCTTCCAGCCCCTTCTCGTCATTGTAGGAAATCTCGGCGACTCCCACCGCCGTTCCCGAGGGGAGCTTGATTTCCACGCTCTCCCAGTCATAAAGCCTGCCATTAATCGGCATGTCCTTTTTCCTTTTTTATGTCGTTTACGTCATTTACGTCGTTTTGTAGGGGCGAAAAAATTTTCGCCCCCGCTTACGCGCTCAGCCTCGAATCGAACGCGCTCCCGGAGTACACGTATTTCGCATGGAGGCTGATCTGCCGGATGATCGGAATCCCGAGCAGGGTGATCTCCACCGCGATTCCGTTATTCACGATGTCCTGGCCTTCCGGGATCGTGACGACCGCCGCCGCGATTTCCTGCGGTGAGGCCGCCGCCATCGCATTGAGTCCGGCCTCGATATTCGCCTTGAGGAACGCAATTCCTGCGGCGTTCGCGGTGTCGATAGCGTCCCCGGCCTCGTCGTAGAGCGAAGCGAGCGCCCGCAGCCGAGCAATCCGAACCGCCTTGTACACCGTCCGGGTCACCGTGAGGTACTGATAGTCGCTCACCGCATCGGCCAGCGTGCGATCCTCGCCCCAGTAGATTCCGGAAAGTCCCGCATAGGTCTTCGCGGTGATGAATCCCGCCGCCTCCAGCGTCTGCTGGGCCGCCTCGGTCCAGGTGGAGGGGAGCGTTACCCCGGAGATCCCGCCGCTCCGGATGCGGGCCGGGGTGCGCATGACCGGCGTATCCAGGAGCCGCCCCTGCAGAATGCCCGCCCAATTCCGGTCGAGCCGCTTCCCGGTGGAATCCATCACCTGGCCGAATTGGGCGCAAACCGCAACGATACCGGTTGCGTTCGCCGATGCCGCCGCCTTTTCCACGAGCATGGCCGCTACCCACTGGTCGATGGTCTCGCCATCGTAGGGCAGCCGGGTTTCCATCAGAAACCAGGTCGGGCGGTGCGCGCCGAACAGCGCCTCCGCCTGTACCGCCGCCGCCGCCCAGTCCACCGCATCGGAAGCCCCGACCACGTAAACATTGTCCACGTCGTACAACTCCAGCGGGCGTTCGATGGCGTCGATCACATCGGCGATGGCGGGAACCGGAGCGAGCACGGTGAAGGTGTACGTATCTCCCGCGACTGCGTCCTCGTCGGGGAACGTAATGGTAACCCCGGTGGTCCCGACCGCAATCGCGCCATCGGCCGGAATCGTCCGTTCCGAGGCGAAGGAATCCCCATCCACGGAAAGCTGGTAGGTTCCCTCGTTCCGGCCGCCCGCTGTTACGATCACCATCGACACCTCGGCTCCGGCCAGGGGAGTCCCCGCCGCCGTAATATCCGCGCCGGTCCCGACGTGGGTGATCGGTCCGATGGAATCCCGGACCGTCACCGCGTAGGTATCGGCCAGAATCAGCCCGTCATCCAGGGTGAGCGTCGCTCCGGATGTCCCCAGCGCAACCTGGCCGTTCGCCGGAGTAGGCGTTGCCGCGCCGTACGTGGCTCCGCCATCTTCGGAAAGCTGATATTCGGCGACCTCGAGATCTCCCGCCGTGCTGATTTTGACCACGAAATCCCCGTTGCCAGCGGGAGTCCCGGCGACCGTCGCCTCGCTCCCGGTCCCGGTATGGATCACCGGGGTGATGTACCCGCCGTCGCCGCCGGTGACCGGAACCGCGATGAGAATCGGATTCTGGCCGCCGTGCGCCAGGATGTCCCGCAGCCGGTCCACCAGCGGTCCCACGCCGAGCAGCGTCGCCAAATCGGAACTCTTCCCGATAAGGTATCCCTGGCCGACCGTTCCCAGGCTGCACACCCCGGCGACAATGGCCTGCGGCCCGCCGGAAGGCGCTATCCCCGACGTCCCGTCGATTATATATTCGTATACGTTTCCCATGACTCCTTCTTTCAAATCGGGTTTAGTTTGTTAAGTCCCCCTCCGGGGGATTTAGGGGGCTGCCTTCAATTTTGGATTTTGGACTTTGTCTTACCTCCTGCCCCCTCCCTGCCTCCGCTTATTCCAGCCATCCACCGCAGTCTCGATCTGCTCGTCGCTGACCATTTTTCCGCTCTTCCATCTGGCGAAAACCTTGATGGACTCGCACGCCCACCGGGGGAGTCCCCGAGAGGAAAGCGCCGAATCCACCTCACGGAGCACGGGCGCTGGCTTGGCAGTCCGCTTCGGCTCTCCGTGCGTTTTGGGAGGCTTGGGCTTTTCATTCATCCCATTTTTCCCAGTCCTTCCAGAGACATCTCCCGTTAAATCTTTTTCATCCATTCTTATACCTCCGGCGTTATGGTAACCTCTTTAATCAGACCCACTTCTTCACCGGTATATATTCCTCCGGCAAAGGTTATAAAAACCGCAATTTCCCGCTTGGGGAACACCTCGACCAGCGTCCGGGCAAATCCTCTCCTTTCCGCCCGGCGGGGAGTGATTTTTACATCCATTCCGTCTTCATCCGAGACGTTTTTCGGTAAGTTTTTTAAAAATGCTTTCAAATATCGTTCCGCGGCGGACTCCGTTTCGGCGGCGAGCAGGCACCGGAGAGAGAGCGTCCAGCGGTATTTTCTCCTCTTTCTCAGTTCCTTGTCCGCTGTCCGGGAAGCGAACGCCAGTCCCGCGTGCACCTCATCGATGTGATCCTCAAGGATGGAATACCGCAGCCAGGGAAGAACATCCTCCTCGAGGCGGTCCGACATGGTCTCCGAATGCTCCTTCACGGAGGTGATCCCGGAAGCGTTCGCCGCTGTGGTGATGGTATTCACTACCAGCGCACCGACGTCCGCCGCTATGCCGGTCGCCCGCCGGCCGGTTCCGCTCCCGCCGCTCATGGGGTCACCATCTTCGTCTGAGGATTCACGAAATCCCACCCGGATTTCTGACGCCAGACATACACCGTGCCTTCATCTAAATCGAAATACACGATTCCGTTCTGGTTGGTTCTCCCGGACGCAATAATATTCGTCTGGGCTTCATCGGTTGACACCCAGATATCCGCGTCCGCGATGGGAATATTGGTTCCCTCCTCGGTGAGCAGGTATAACCACCGAATAGCGCCCGGTCCCGCCTGGCCGCCGATATCGTCAATCTGGGCGCTGACATCATTGATGAGTCCGATAATCACCGTCTGGTTGGCCGCCGTGGCGTCCCCGCCGCCCGCGCCGCCCGGAGCCTGTTCCAGTGCGTTTGAGGTCAGCCGGTAAACATCCCCGTCCTGCTCGAGCGTGGAGTCGAGTTTGTCCGTCACCGTTTTTATGGCATCGACCACGGTATCAACCGTATCAACCAATACTCCCACAGCACTCACATCGCCCTGGCTGGCGGGAACTGCGGGAATCAGATCTGTTTTGGCCTTGACCTGGTCGAGCTTACCGTCATGGGCCGCTGCCAGTCCCGCCGCCGTCGCCAGTCCGGAAATATCGTTTTTGTATTGGTCCGGATTATCTAGATCCGTCTGGGCGGTATCAAGCTGATCGGAAAGCGTCTTTAGCGTATCCCCGTCCGCGCCGGCATGGGCTATGTTCACCAGGCTGTCGGTATTCTCCAGGAAGCCCGTTCCTTTGATTTCCCCGAGATGATCGATGGCTGTATTCACGCTTTCCTGGCTTGCCGCGTCCATCGCGGCATCATAGGCGGAGGTCAACGCAAATCCGGTTTTGTCTCCCACGGTCACTGTTTCGCTGTCGAGGGTGGCTTTCACGTCCGTTCCCGTAAAATTCAGCCCGTCCGTTTTTAGCTTGATTGCATCGACCACGGTATCAACCGTATCAACCAATACTCCCACAGCACTCACATCGCCCTGGCTGGCGGGAACTGCGGGAATCAGATCTGTTTTGGCCTTGACCTGGTCGAGCTTACCGTCATGGGTATTCAGAGCCGCCGTGGTCGCCAGGGGTGACACTGCCGCTGCCAGTCCCGCCGCCGTCGCCAGTCCGGAAATATCGTTTTTGTATTGGTCCGGATTATCTAGATCCGTCTGGGCGGTATCAAGCTGATCGGAAAGCGTTTTTAGGGTATCTCCGTCCGCGCCGCGTATCGCGGAAACCGCATCAGTCAGATTGGATTGCGTTGCCCCCTGGTAATCCGCAAGCGCCTGGTCCGCCTCTGCGTTTACGTCGGCTTTTTGCTCGGTAGTCAGCCCGGGCAGCGTCGTGTACACGCTCACCGGCTCGAGTAAAATTCCGGGGGTGGAGGATTTCGGATAATACAACGCCAAATCCCCGTTTATTTCGCCCTGAGCCAGGTCAAACCGGTATGCGCCCGGCATATCTGTAGCATCCAATTCGGCGGGGTTGGTATCTGCGAGACTGCCGATTTCACCGGCGTCTATTTTATACGCGCAGGTTATATTACCTGCATCGCCCGTTTTCCAGGTGTTATTAATCGTGTCCCAGGCAAACACGTCCAACCACTGCCCAGACTGGTTTTTATAAAGCGGCATCGCGTTCCCTTTTTTTTCTCTTATAACTCATAATTCACCCCACGCCCCGGTATCCCCCTCTCGGACGTCTTCCCCCGCCGCTCGCTCCGCCCATCTCGATTTGGTCCACGATTACGCCGAAGAGCGGTCGATACGTATTATCATCAGTCCAGTCGTCAAGCGAGTCAGGCGCTCCATTACAAGACGAATAAATAAACTTTTGACCAAACTCGAGAGCATCCATTGGATTGTATAAACCATCAGGAGACACCCGAAGAGTGTATATATTGATATTCGGAGTCGATTCAGTTGCAACCAATGCCAACCGATAGGCCGCATTAGCGTTCAGGAGAATTGGTGCGGCGAGCGTAATAAGAAAAAATCCCGACGCCGCGTTTCCTCGAACATCGGTATCGAGAACAGTGGATATCAGTGGCGTTACTCCGTCAGGACCATACAAAACAATCGTGGCGTTTGCGTCGAGTTCTGTTACAACAAACAAATGAGAGATTCGGCAATTATAGGATAATTCGAATTTCAAAGCCCTAATGTTTGGATCGCTGGTGCTATTAAAAGCCGTAGCGCCAGCGTACACTGCTGGCATTAACAATGGAGCATACACCATTTCACCGGTTGCGTACTCTATTCCGAAGTCCGGATATTTTGCTCCCAGAAACGCCCATGTGGACCCAAGATAGGAAAAACCGTATGGACGACCCGTGTAGTTTCCGGCATTGGTAACCGATGCTCTAAGCTGCATATTGCCGCTCACGTAGCTGTTAAACTCAATAACGACAGCAACCAAATCTCCCGCGGTCACCGATACACCACTCCCGCCATTCAATCCCACCCAATCGACACCCCCCGCCAATGCTGGCGTATATGTGCCGTATGCATTCGCGTCATAGAGAATCCCGCTCGGTTGCCCGCTCGAAGCATCCACGGTCTGCAAACTTACCTTTAAAACGTCAGCGGAGGTAATAGTAGCGTTCAATATTCCGATCTTGCACAGTGTACCGGTTTTTGGAATATCGAATACCATTCCGGTTTTCTCTCCATCCGCGTCCAGTACAATACCGGCGAGTCCGCCGCCTCTGTCGAATTGATACGTACTTAGCGGACATGCGAACGGTGCGCCAAGCGATACAAGGCTCATATCCGATATACCCCCGCCTCGATGGTTAATTTTGCATCGGCCATCGTGGCTTTATCATCAACCACCTTTGCCGCCTGCCGAATGAGCGGAAGGGCCGCTGCCCAAAGCGCGTCCTCGGAAAATTCCTTTTCCCCTACTATTTCTGATTCCTCAAACGCCCGGATATATTCCTTCCCGCCCGCCGTCAGAGTGACACGCTGGTGTTTGCAGCCGTTTTTTCCCGGCTCGATTTTGGCCGTCACGTCCATTATTCCCCGAGCCCCTTTCCCATAAAATCATCCAGAGCGTCCTGCAATTCCTCCCCGGTATCCTCCGAGATACCGATGAATTCCCGCTTTGGCATCACCTCTCCGGGCCGCTCCGGCTGCTGATGATAAACCGCGTATTCCACGTTGGTTCCCACGGCGACCGCATCGGGAGCCGCCTCATACCCAATAGAGCCGCGGAGTGTTTTATCATCGACCAGCGTTTTCCCCGCCTCTCGCTTTGCCCGCTCCGATTGTTTCCAGGGCGTCTTATCCGGAGCGATGCTGGTTTCGAATGCCTCATCGATGCCGGAGGCGATGATCTCCCCGCATTCCTCCATGAGTTCCTTGCCCTTCCCGGCGAAATGATCGACCGCCCGCCCGAGAAACCGATCAATACCGGAAAAATCCATTTTGAACGACGCTCCCGATCCGGCCATATCAGTATTTTCCCAACATGCTGTCAGTGAATATTTTCGGCGAGGTCGAAACCGATATCGCATGATCGTCCTGGCGCTCCTTGTCGTCCGTTCCGGGGAAAAGCTGAATTTTCCCATCGCGGATATCCTCGAGTACTTTGAACGCCCGCTTGTATTCGCCCTGGAGAAATACAAACTCGTTTTCGGAATCAGCCGCGGTATGCACCAGCGATGTCAGGGTTCCCACCGTCCGGTAAGCGACCATGACCGCCGCCGTCCATTTGAGTATTCCAGGGACGGTAGGAAGCGGCAGCGTATAGCGCTCCCCGATAAATGCATCAATCTGCTCGCTCACCCCGGCGATATGCCCGGCCACCGTCCCCGGCGCTTTCGCCTCCACCGCCGTGATATATGCCTGCAGCAGGTACTGCGGGATATCCGTTTCCGAACAGTAATTCAAGGTTTACTTCCTCGTTTAAGTCCCCCCACCGGGGGATTTAGGGGGCTGCCCCTTTACCCCCTCTTTCCCGCGTCTTCTCAGCGGGAGAGAGGGGGCAGGGGGTGAGTGCTTTTCACTTCTGCCTTCTGCCATCTGCCTTCTGCCTACCCCTAATCGCTCACTGTCGATTTTGCCACCGCGTACGGATAGATCACCGGCAGCGGCTTCGCTTCGCTGATGATCCGGATTTCATTCTCCGTATCGGGTTTTACCGCCTTACTCCAGAATGGGGAGGCGATGAATCCGGAGTCGATGTCGTCCAGCGCCGAATAGATCAGTTCATGGGGAGCGTCCGCCGCGAACCCGATCAGCGCGGTATCGGCGACTTTCTTCACCTGGGCTTTGGTCTGGGGATTGTAATACGTCTCGGAGCAGAGCCGTATCACGTTCCCGGCGATGATGATCTCGTTTTCGCTCACCGTCGAGGGATACCGCGAGTCGTTCGAGGCTGCGGAGATCAGGTTAAACAGCGCGAAAAAGGCGTTCCGCCCGGCCAGGAACTTGACCGAAGAGCCGTAACCGGAGGTCTGAATCTGGTCGCGCTGATCCACGAGCACCTTCATGACGTCTCCGATTTTTGCTCCGTCGGCGTCCCACTTCTTGGCGACCGCCACCGTGGCGATAGTGCCGAACGTGATTTTGAAGTGATTGGTCAGCACGCCGTCCATCAGAACCGGGTAATCGAGCGCACCGCCGCTCAGCGCCTGGGCCGCCATCGCCTCGCTGGTCAGGCGAATGGTATGACGGTTCAGGTCGATCTGACGGGCGATGTATTGTTCCTGGCTTTCGCCGTTCCAGAGCTTCCAGTTGTTCAGGTCCGCGCCGGTTATTCCCCGGTACGGGTTGACCGGAAACGGCTCCCAGGCAGCGTTCGACAAGGTCATATTGTCGATCCGCTGGGGAGCGCCTCCTCTCCGGGTGAGCGCGATGGACTGGATAGGCGTGTAAAGCTCGGACTGTTTCACCAGCGGGCTGGGATTGTTCCGCCGTTTCTCCGGGGGAAACACCAGGTCGAGAATGGTCGACCGGATATCCGGCAGCCGCTGGATGATTTTCATCTGATTCTCGAACCCGAGAATATTTCGTATCGCAACCAGAATGGGCAACACTCGTTACCTCCTTTTTAATGTTTTTCTCCTGACTCCTGACTCCTGACTTCCGGTGTGGCGCGGAGCGGGGAAACTACACTGCCACAATCCTCCCGCCCTTTTCCAGCGTCTCGCAATCGACATCGCCGATGGCGGCTCCGCCCACCGTGAGTGCATCCTTCTTCACCGCGCCGTGCCAGAGCATCTGGGCGGGCATATCCACCAGGGAGGCGCTGGGATCGACCGCTTCCGCGAGGACGCCGGCGACCTCCACCGGCTCGGCCACATCGACGTTATAATAATTCGTCTCGGCGGTCACCGCGTCGGCCTCGGCGGTAAAGACAAAACCGGGGATGATGTCGAGATAGACGCCGGCGGCCGCGATGACCTTCGCCGCGGACTGCGCGCCCCCGTTGAATCCGACCGTGACCGATGTCGCCGTGGTGACGATTTTATACAGCCCCTTCTTGGCCAGCTTCGCGCCCAGGCCGCCAACAGCGGCGACCGCGGCGAACGCATTGCCGGGGGAGTGGAGCGTCTGAACGATGGCAACCCCCGCCGTGTAGGAAACGGCGACAACAGCCGAATCGGCCACATCCAGCGTGCCGGTTTTGATGTAAAAATCCTCCAGCCCGGTGATCGTGCCGTCATATGCGGTGTCGGCTGCGACCGTGATCGCGGCTCCTGCGGCTCCGCCCGGGGGCGTCACCGTGACCGTTGTCGCCGAGGGGAAGGTGATGGTCCAGTTTCCCGCTTTGGGACGGTGTCCCGTGCGGATGTGAACCGCCTCGAGAAACCCTGCGCCGGCTGCCGCGGTGATCGCGGAGATGACCGGCCCCAGGCTGGTGTTGGCCCAGCTTTCGGCATACCCCTGCGCCCCGATGGCGAGCACCTCTCCCGCGGTCTTGGCCGCGCCGGCAGCCTTGAATGTCGCCGTCTTGAGTATGGGCGGATGTATTCCGGTGTCGATAACCGGATTAACAACCGTCTGATTGGATGTTATTGCCCCAAAATCCACTGTTCGCACCTCCGTTTATAGTTTTGGGCTTAATTCTTTTGCCTTCCGGCCCCTGAGCGGAGCCGAAGGGCTGCCTTTGGTTTCCGATAAAAATCGATGATTAGACTTTGGTCATAATCTTCGAAACGTCGATCTTCGACCCCCCGCTTTCCTGGCCGGTCGGATACCGCTCGGCAAAGCTCCGCAGTTCCTCCCGGATGGGCAATTCGGCGAAAACCTTCTTGAGCACGCCAAACGTATCGCCGCCGCCCTCGGCGAACTCATACGACTGCGCTTTTGCCGCCACCGTGAGCGCCTGGACCTTTGCGTCCTTTTCTCCCGGGGCGATCCTGCCCTGGGTGATGAGGCCGTCCACGAACTCGGCGATTTCCTTGTTGACCCGGGTTTCGGTCGCCGTCGCGCTGGCCTTTTTCAGATCGCCCAGGTCCTTTTCCGCCTTTACGGCCCTGGTTTCCGCCGCCGTCGCTTTTTCGGTGAACTCGGTCACCTTCACCTCGGCAGCCTTTTTTTCCGTCTCGAGCGTGGTCACCTGTCCTTTCAGCCGCTCGTTGTCCCGCAACGCCTCTTCCAGCGTCATGCTCTCCTCCTCATGGTTTTGGGTGTGTGTGGCTTCTTCATACTCATATACCGGAACCTCCTCTCCTCCGAATGCAATATCCTTGAGTCCTTTCACTGCGGGAGGCATCGCTCCCAGGAAACCCACATGCCGGAGCGTCCCGTCCGGGTAAAAGGAAACAGAACGCTTCTTGAATTTCCCTTCGGCCACCATCTGCGCAAATTCCGGAGCCACCTGTTTCAGCCTGGCCAGGAGAACGGCTCCCTGCCGTTTCAGTCCATCGATCCAGCCGAATGCCGGCGCGTTGTCCTTCGGGTGGCCGATGACCACCGGCGCTTCGTGCTTCGCCGGGTCATAGCTGGCAACGGTCCGCTCCAGGTCCGCTTCCGTCCAGGTCCGCTCCGTTCCGGCGCTGTCCGTTTGCTTCCCGCCGCGGAAGATTTCAATCCAGGTCCCGTTCATAACCGCTCCTCGTTTTCTACTTGACAAAAATCAAGATTTTACTATATTGTCTTTGTCGTTCGCCATATAGTGACGGTCCGGCGTCCCAGCAAAGACGAACGACAGCCCGAGAGCCGGAACCCTACTCGGGTGTTTTATTGCCTTCACGGTAAATCAGAGTTTTTCCCTTACGCTTGTTATCGATGGCTTCAAGCAGTCTTTTTTTCTTATCATCAGCGCCGGGAACATACGTCGTTACTCCGGTCCAGCCCCGCATCGAATCAAGCTGAAACATTGCAAATCCGCCTATTTCCCCGTCATCGCCCCGAAAGATGCGAATGAACTTGATTATCGATCTTATTCTTCCGTCCCTTAACTCTTCGTCATCCGACCAGATTTCGTAGGGATTTTTTATCGTCTCGGCGAGCAGCTTCAAATACCGTTCCCGTTCGCGTTTGACAATTTTTAGCTTGCCGGTTTTTCTATCGACAAATAGTTCCTTGCTGATCGCGATTGTCCTGTCGAGATGCGGCAGGGTTACAAAGCCGCCTGCCTCCGAATCAAATCCGAATTCGTCAAAAAACATTTTCAGATAATATTCTTCGCTTTTCCCTCCCGGAAGAATATCACCAGGTTTGATCGGGAGTATATTCCCCCTCGGAATTTCCGATGCGGGCAGATAATTCGCATCCCGCGTACTGCCAGATTTTCCGACAATATCCATTTCCCTCGGGGTTAGCGCCGAGAGCAGCGAAGCATAGGGCAACCGCCGGAATCCGGAATCCGGCAACTGAATAATCGTTGTTCCCTTCAGCACATCGATGCCGAGTTTACCCACCTGCCGTTGCGAAAGGCTCTGCACCCCGCACCGGCACATATACCCGTTCGGCGGATACCAAACCTGCCAGATCGGGTCATCAGCCGCAAAGACCTTCCCATTCATGGTGAGATGGCTCGGCCTGGTCCGGATGTCTCCGACCGCCCGGTATCGCCAGTACGGCCGCCGCTTCGCGACCCGCTGCATCTGCTGATACCTGCCGGCCGCATATGCGCTCTGCATGTTTGTCCGGAAAACATTTTCCACCCGCCAGGCCTTCTTCCCGGTGAATCCGGCGTTATCCCAGACATCCGCCAGGCTCTTTTTAAATTTCCGAAAATCGATGCCTTCCTGGAGCGCCCGGCCCATTTCATCATAGACCCGCTGGAGCATGTCCGCGTCGGTGATGCCGGCGACCGCGAATGACCGGTCATGGTTCACCTTTATCTTGGCATCAAGCTCCGCCTGGCTGAGCGGCGTTTTTCCCCTCCAGAGGGCGACCGCTTCCTTCATCGGCAGATTCGTAGCCGTGATAAATGTCCTCACCATTTCCGGGTCAATCGGCATCCATTTTTCCTTTTCTCGTCACACTCAGACTTCTCAGTACGGGCGAAAAATTTTTCGCCCCTCCCATTTTTCTGCGCCTTGCCTCAAAATCCTTTTACAGCTTTTTATAAAAGGGCAAGAACCGACTCAAGCTTACCGCACGGGCATTCACGCGCCGAAAGAGATCGGCCCTTTATTCGCCGTTCTTGACGTCCTGCGCTGCGGCGTCGATCCCCATCATTTCCGCGGCGTACATCGCCCGCTCCAGGATCGCCTGGAACCGCTCGCCTTTCATCCGGGGGAATATCCCGGCCAGCCGCGCCGAAAGGTCATCATACCCCGTCGCCTCATTCACCGCCGCCATGATCTGCTCGATGACCTTCCCGGCGGCGCCCGCGCCCTCCGGGATCACATCGGCCATGATCTCGTCCAGGATGCGCTGGTTCTCTTCCAGGGCGCTCTCGGCAAATTGGTTTCCTCCGGGAGCAGGCGCGGCATCCGCCGCCATCTCGAATTCATCTTCCGGAATGCTGTAAACCCGCGACACGTATTTCTTTTTGAATCGCACCCCGGTTTCGTGGAGCGTCTTGTCCCGCTCCGCAAACTCCTTCAGGGGATCGTCCTCTTCATGCCACACAAAAAGGGGATTCGCCGCCCCGGGGAAATTCACCTGGCAGTATATCCAGGCGATCTGTTCGATAGCATCCTTGACCAGGCGAGCATCGCATTCCCGATAGGAATTCAAGACGTTCTCATGCGTTTTAGATGCGGCATAACTCCCGCCCTCTTTCGGCATCTCCGTGGTGAGCGTCTGACCCAGGATGACCTTACTGATCCCCGCCTCCATCGCATCCTTCAGCGCGCTGAAACTCCCGTCGCTTCCTGATGCTTTCCCGGAAGCGTTTAGCACATCGATTGCCGTCCCCTCGGGGATCACCGCGACCGCGTCCTGCACCATATTTCGGAGGTTTGTGAGTATCTCCGCTTTTTTCTCGTTGCTCGTCCCTTCCTTGTATTTGCCGATAGTGTGGGGAATTCCGAATTTTTCCAGGAATTTCATCCAGAACGTCACGCCGCCTTTTTTGAAAGTAACCGGCCAGAAACACCGGGAGAGCAGCCGCAGACCGTAGGGATTTTCATAGGTGGGGAAGTGCAAGGCCAAGACAAACTTGTTTTCTGGTAGCGGCTCCCCGTTGAGCATGTCGTTCATCGAGAGGAACCGCGGCTGATTCTGACGGTCGAACCGGAACCAGGCCGCGGGCAGGCAGCGCAGTTCTCCGATATGCCAGAGGCCGCCCCGGGGCGCATAGATAATTTCGATGGGGGTCATACCGAAATAGGGCGCGTCCAGAACCTGGGATATGAAATTAAATATATTCAGGCTATTGAGGTCCTCGCCGAACGCCGCCGCCGCCTTTTTCGAGAGCGCATCCGGTTCGGCTCCGCTATGATTCCCCGGCTCGATTCGCCATTCCCGGTTGAGCGTCCCGACCTTCCGTGTCTGGACCACGCTCGTGACCTGGTCATCGGCCATCAGGTCATTGAGGATCGTTCCGTTGGCGTCCAGCTTCCGTAAAATCGGATCCGGATCCGGCAGCACGCCCAGGATGCTCAGGTAAGAATCGACGGACCGGTCGCGCGTGGCGAACTCTCCCGCCATTTCCTCCCGCTTCTGGCCCTCGGCAAAATTAAAAACCGATTTCAGACTTTGCAGCAGATCAATACGCATTTTTACGTTTTTCCCTTCTGCCTTCTGCCTTCTGCCTTCTGCCTGTTCTTTCAATACGCATCGTACCGAATCCTTTCGCCTCTGTCCGCCGCGGGCGCGCTCATCACATCGCCCGGCTCCAGGTAATCATTCCCATCGTTCCGCTCAGCGAAATCCGCCAATGCGCAGGCGATCACCGAATCCCCGTGACGCTGCCCGGTATCGTCCCCGGTCCGTTCCAGCACCATCGGCACGCCATCCTTCAGCCCCACCGTCCGGTAATCGTCCAGGATGTCTTCCCGTAAAGGGAGGTCGATGGTCTTATCCTCGAACCGGGCCTTGTGCTTCGGCATGTTATCCTGATACCACTGCCGACTCAGCATCACCTGGTGAACCCGCGAGGCCCCGTATTTCTGCGCCATTCGCTCGGCCAGATACCCGCCGTTTCCTCGGGCGTCATATGCCGCCGCCCGGAATGTGTGGAACGCATCGGCCACCCATTTATTAATTTGTTCCTGTTGAGAATAGGGTACATTTCTCATTTCGATCATAAATAGGCATCGCAAACGCATCGTCTTTGTTCTGGCGAAAACCGCCAACACACTCAAGTCGCCACTTCTTCCAAAGTCCTCGCCGAAGAAGATACTCTCGTCGGTTTTCGGGATGATCACGTTTTCCATGAGCCATTTTCGAGTTGTCATTTCCCGCTCAAAATCGCTGAAAAACGTAAATTCATCGATACAGGCATACCGGTACACCGGGATGTCCGGCTTCATGCAGCTTTCCACCAGCGCCCTGCTGAAATATTTCGTTCCGCTCCGCGCTGGGATGCAAAAGAGTTCTTCGTTCGCATCGTCGCCATATTTCGCGACGAGATCGGCGCGCCAGGTTTCCTCCGCCTCCGGACTCCACTCCTTGCCGGTCATCGCGCAGATGCGTTTATACAGCCCCTGGGAAAGGGCGTCATCGAGCGTCACCCGGTGCACCGAGTACGGCAGTTTTCCGGCCCGGCACTTTTTGATAACCTCGTTGAACGGGTTATCGTCCCCGTTATGACTCGAAATAATCCAAACCTTGCCGCCCCAGATCAGATGCGCTATCGCCGCCTTGAGCAGCCCGGACAAATCATCGTGGAACGCCGCCTCATCGATAATGATCACCACGCCCGCCTTGTGGCCGCGCAGGTTACTGGGACGGGACGAGAGCGCCTCTACTTTGTGGTTGGAGGCAAATTTCAACCGGAAAACGGTGATGTCTTTATCCTCATCCTTAAAAACCTCGTCTTCCAACTCGAACGACCGCAGACTTGCATCGAGCGTTTTCGCGAAAGCAGCGGCATCATCGATAAATTCCCTGGCCATGTCTTTGTTATAGCCGATATAAAACACATCCCTGCCGTCAACCTCCGCACCAAGCAGCGCCGCATAGTGAGCGGTGGCCCAGGAGATTCCGATACGCCGCGATTTTTCCATGAGTTTGACATCGGCGTCATCGCCCAGAAACGCGCTCTGGTAGGGCAGGTGGATATATTCGATGTTTTGATCTTCAGGCTTTAGGCTTTGGATTTCTTCCCTTTGTGCCTCTGTGCCTTTGTGCCTTTGTGCCTGGTTTTCCGTCATTTCGCGATTCCCAATACTTCTCGTTTGATTGCGTCGGCTACTTCTTTGGTAACCCCGGCCTTCGTCAGCTTTTTCTCGACCGTATCGGCAACCTTCGCCGTCCGCTCCCTTATTTCCTGACGGTACTTCTCCCGCTGAATACTCGAGCTTTGTAATTTGGCCAGGTCGCTCATAATCCGGGGAACTTCAGCGACATTGATTTTGCTGTCGGCGATTCCCGTAATCACCTGCTGAATGAGGAGTTTTGATGCCGCGTGCTCCAGCGCCATCGTGTCCTCGCCCTCGATGAGCGCGTCCGCTTTCGCCTCATCCACCCGCAGCCGGCTGAGCATTTCGAAAAAGTCTTTTCCATATCGCCCCACGCTCGACCGGGAAATATCGAATCCCCGCTCCTGCAGATATTCCGACACCTCTTCATAGGTCGCCTGCTCGACCAGGAGTCGGTTGACCGCCTTCCGGACTTCATGGGGAAGCTCGACCTCGATCCGGGACCGTTTACGAGACGTCGCCAAGTTCTTCCTCCAGCCGGGCCGTGTGACGGTCCGCTTCCCGGATTTCTTCCTGCAGCCGAACCGCCTCATCAATGGCGGCCTTGACCTTTGTCAGGTGGATATCCCTAATTTTAGTCACAGCGGCAAGCGCCAGTTCTTCCCTGGCCTGGTCGAGGAGCATCCCCGCCCGGAGCGCCTTATCCCGCGCCTCCCGCCGCAATTCTCCCAGCCGTCCCTTCCTGATAAGCCGTTCGTTCATCGATCCATCCTGTCGATAAGCCGTTGCATCGTGGTCGTGTTCGATATGATGAGGTCCTGCTGATCGCCACAGAGTTTATCGTAATTTTTCACAAGATCGACGTTACTCTCGTACATCCGGACTACCGCCTCAAACCGGTCTCTCGCTTCCTGTGTTTCTTCTTTGAACTGATCCCGAAACGAATTCATCAGGCGCTGATTCAGCCAGGAAAAGACCAGAAGCACGATCCACGGCAGCACCAGCGCAAGTATTGCCAACGTCCCCAGGGGAAGCTTTGAAAGCCCGTTCAACAGCGCGGTCATGGTCGCAATATCCTGCGGACTCATTTGGCGGCGACCTCCCGGTTATTCCCCTTACCAAAATAGGCCAGCAGGAGTGGCATCACGTTCCGCACCGCCCGCTCTCCGAAGAGGAATCCGAGCACGAGCAAATTGATAGCGAAAAACGCCGCCTCCAGCCGCGATCCCTCCGGGATGGTCCACGACCCGCTGAATACCAGGTAGTCCATGATGAGCGTGTAAAAACCAAAAACCGGCCGCTGGCAACCCCGGAGAAACAGCATGATCGGCCCTAAAATCGGCAGTTTCGCCAGGTCGCCGGCCGTTCCTTCCATCGCCTCGATGCGGCGGTTGAATTCCGCTTCCGCCGTCTGCGCCGCCGCGAGGAGTTCGATCTCCTGCCGGTGCGATACTTCCAGGAGCTTCAATTCAAATTCCCGTTTCTCCGCGTCCGACATGCTCGGCGGAAAATATCCCCGGACCGTCTCCACCAGCTTCGATCCGAACCCGCCCGTAAGCGCCTCGATGACCCCCGATAGAATTCCCAATGCACCCTCCGTTTATAAAGGCATTGTAGGGGCGAAAAATTTTTCGCCCCATTTTTCAATATTTCCAGATATTCGGTGAATTTTTGGTTCGGTCGGAATCCACATGCACAAACCCGTTCCCGATGCCGATCCGCGTGAATCCCGCCGCGAGAAGGCCAGCCACAATCCGGAACATCCTCGCGCCGGTCGTAGCCGAAATATCCGCCGCGAGACCCAGGAGGTGCGAAGACTCCGGCACGCCTCCCACTTCGGCGTTATGCTTCGGACAGCGAAACCCGGAATTTATCCGGAACGGTATCTCGGCGATCTCCCGCGCCCCATCCAGCTTCTGCAGAAATTCCTCATTCATCTCCGCCTTTCCGCAACAGGGGCAGGCGAATTCGTCTTTCGTGAAATGCTTCATGCCGGCCATCGTCTTTTCCTCCCCGCCTGCACGGGCGAAAAATCTTTCGCCCGTGCTTTTCCCCCAATTAATCCTCTCGCAAGCCCCAGCAAAAGACGGCGCATAACAGAAAAATGCTTTTCGGAAATGCGTTGCCGAACAGGGGTTTAAAACGGGATTTTCCGACCGGAGTTAGATTGCCCCGCCCTATACAGAGTACGCATTTTATGCGTACTCTTCGCAATCATCGGAAAAAGGAAAAAGGGAGGGGTTATATGCTGAATTTGCTTTTGATTTTGGTCAGCGCGGTTCTCTTCGGGGGACTCTGGGGCTATCTCCAGGGGATGATCATGATTCAGCCGACCGATGCGATGTCCGTCGGTCCGTTTGCAGATCGGGATATTCTTGGTGTCCGCAATCATGTTTGGTTCGGCATCTTTCACCGTCTCTGCATCTACTGCCTGCTCGTCTTTGCCGAGCTTGTCATCCTGTGGTTCTCCAGTATGCCCTGGATTCCCTGGACGCCATTTCTTCTTTACCTGATTTTTTCTCTCGGCTGCGGTCTCCTCGGATGGAACGCCAGCGAATTGATGTATTGCTATGCCCGCTTTGGCTTGTGGACCGATTACGAATATTTTAATTTCGCCGACCTGGTCTCCATCCGCCTCAGCGTTACCGGAACCCGCATCCTGTCCATCCTCCGCCTCAGCGTCGGCGTTCTCCTGATCCTCATCGCCGTTTTCACCAAAAAGAAAAGCCCCCGAAAGGGCTGAAAGGAATCGCTATGGAGCAACAAGGATTTCGTGAGTGGTGCATCGTTGAACTGATGGGGCGGTCCTATATCGCCGGTATTGTTTCCGAGCAGGTAATAGGGGGGGAGACTTTCATCCGCGTGGATGTGCCGGACATCGGAAGCACCAAAGGCTACACCAAGATGTACGGCAAGGGCGCGATCTACGCCATCACACCCACGGATGAGGCTACCTGCAAGCTCTTCATCGCCAACACCTGGCAGCCCCCGGTATCACGTTATATGCTGTGCGCACCAGACGAGGAATGATATGACCAATAAACAGCGCCAAGCACTCGAACTGGCCCGCTATGAATTGACAACGATGCATGGCCTTGTTGCGGCGGACGGCGCGGCACCCGATATCACCTGGCCCATCGATACCAGCAAAGCCGTAGCCGCCATCGATGAGGCGCTCAGCGAATCTTCCGGTACGGATAACGGTTCTTGATATGGGCTTCAAAGTACGAGCCATGCGAAGTGGCGGACATCAGACCGCAAGCAGCCAGACCGCTATCACGCCGATGATTTTACCGATTAGAATGAGCGCGGACATAGCTCATAGCTCCCCACAGCTAAACCGCGATCCCCGCGTCGGCTCCCAATAAATCGCCCCCTTGATTTCGGTGGGGATTTTATAAACCAGCCTGGTCGTTTTCGATGTCAGCGGATTCAGTTGCTCCAGGAACATGCCCCAGCCTTCAAGCATGACAGTTTCGGGATTATTATATTTATACGTTTTCCCGTTATGCTCGATGTATACAGAGCCGGGAAAGGCCATCTTGGTTTTGTCGCTGATGTTTTTGAAGGTCACATTCATAATAAAGAACTGATTACCTTCCTGTTGGGCAATATTTGTAAACTCATTTCCGGTATCTACCCGGTCCGAAATCCTGTGCCCGTTCAAGGTTACCTCGAAATCCCCCGCCTTGATGGTGTCGCCATACTTGGGGAGAGCCGGTTTCTGCACACTGGCATTGGCCGGCGCGTTGTCCTGGACCGGAGCGCTCTGCTCTGTCTTCTTCACTTCGGGATTTTGATTTACAACAGAGGACAGAATAACGAGAACAACAAGAACCGACGAGACACGAAAGACCTTGCCGCCCGTATCCAGATTCTTCCACTTCGTGGTGAAATTCTTCTTGGTGTACGCGAGTACTCCGGACTTCTTCTCCCCGCTCGATTCCATCTTTCTACCCTCCGGTTAAATGACCTTGATGTGTAAAACCACCTTCCCCACAATATCCAGCATCAACCCGCTCTCCGGCTTTATCGTAAAACTTCTATATATTTTGTTGTCGCTGATTACCTCCACCGTCCCATCCGGCAGCTTATCCAGACGCTTTACAAATAGTTCTCCGTCGATCCGTATCACATACACCCCGTTCCCCATAATGGAGCGAACCCCGAAATCAATTACTATCGGCTCCCGGGGCCGGAGCGTCGGCTCCATCGAATCTCCCATAACAAAAATGATTTTGTAATCGCTCCTCCTTCGCTCCGGGAGCATGTCCACCGGAATGATTAAATGACGAGTCGGTATTTCAATATGATTTGCCCCGCCTCCCCCAGCGGCAGCCAAAACTTCAGAATAAACAGGAACGGAGATGGAATTTTCAGGTACAGCAGATGTCTCTTGTTTTAATTCCACCTTGCGTATTTCTGGTATTTGCTCTCCTGTCAGTACATAAGCCAATTCTTTTGGGTTGTCGCATGCTGCGATTACCTTTTCGTAGTCTATACTGTCTCGAGACTTCCATGTCGAAACAGTATTGGGCTTAACTCCTAGTAATACAGCCAACTCGCTGTCAGTTTTAACCTTTTTGACAACGGCAAGGCGCTCTAAAATATTTGTCGCATTTTGAGATTTTATGCTTGACATACTCGCACCTTGCGATTATTATAACTCTTGCACTTCAAAATTAAATTAAAAAGGACGCGGGTTAACATGAAAACATTAGACGGCCATGATATCAAATGCCTCCTGGGGAAAAAGGGGCATAGCTTCACGTCCATTGGGCGCGATCTGGGTGTTACACCCCAGGCGGTAAGCCAGGTTGTCTGGGGGAAAGACACTTCCCAGAGAATTATGGAACACATAGAAAGGCTGCTCGGGGTCAAATCCGGAACCCTGCAAATGGTGCACAGGACACGGACGCCCTCTCGACGAGTGGCCTGACCGCGAGGCCCCCGACTCTTTGGCGGGATGAGGGGGCTTCATTCATTCTTCACGCATAAAATACATCATAGGTGATTTTTCATGTCTTCTACTGGTTCACGTATCCATTGTGTCCGGAAAATGCTCATGCTGAATCAGCATAAACTGGCTGCTTCGCTTGGGATGACAGGTTGCAATTTATCTGCCCTCGAACATGATAAATACCCGCCTGGGAAGGCGTGTATAGAACTTTTGCGCGAGAAATACAATGTGAACCCGATCTATATACTCAACGGCGAAGTACCGATTTTTATCTCCAAAAAAAATGATACCAGATATCGGTGGCGTGAATTCAGGAGCAAAATGGCCGATCACAACATCAAATATCTCCTTGGAATACGTGGATATTCGATCTCAAGTATCGCTCGCGACCTGGGAATATCCCGTCAGGCCGTCCACCAGGTCATCTCGGGTCAAAACGGTTCCCGGAAAATTTCAGCCCACATAGAACGGCTGCTCGGGATGAAGCCCGGCACTCTTATTGTGAATAAAGAGGTCCGGAAAGTCACCCAACGAGTGGTCTGACCGCGGGGCCCCCAACACCTGTGGCGGGAAGAGGGGGCCTCGCTCATTTGTCTGAAAATATACAGCTTTAAGTTTTAAACGCAATTAAAAAGCATTGACAAATTTTTACCCCTCAAAAAAACGCACATATCGCAGCACCCCGATCCGCGCAACCTCTTACAGTTGCCGGTTATCGGAAACCTCCATGCCGCTTAATACAAGGAGTCGGCTATGTGTTTTCGTGATTATGTGTTTGTTCTTCTGTTCTTCGCGCTCCTGATGTTCGTTCTCGTTGATACCAATCTGAACATTCAGAGGGTCGAGCACGAGCTTGCTGATTTTCGCCAGACCGTTAAGGTCTCCCAGGACAGTATTCTGGTCAACGTCAAAAAGCCCGTCTGGTGGCGGTAATTCTAAGTCGTTTATGTCGTTTGCGTCGTTTATGTCGTTTCCCGTGAGGCTCTTATGAAAAAATCCCATTATCACCCCTTCTGGACGCTCCGCGATGCCATAAAATGGACTGTCCTTAAAGGGCCATTAACGCCGGAGCAGCTTGATGACAAAATCGATTATTCAGCCTCAGCCCTCCGGCGCGCCGGGCTGGATGGGGACTCCGGAGCGGGATTTAATCTTCATAAGCTGATTCCGCTCATGGACGCCCAGGGCGACTACACGATCCTGGAGCTTCTCGCCCATCGCTGTAATTTCCTGCTCGTCCCGATCCCGCGCGGCGGCCGCTCCAAAAAAGAGCGTGTTTCCAGTGTCTCCGAATATCAGATGCTGGTGACCGCCGCCACTGCCGTCCTGGTGAAATTTATCAACCAGGGGGCCTCCCAGGAAGAAGCGGTCGAGCATCTCTACACCGTACTCAGAGGCACCGCCGAGATGATTAAAGAGGTCGAGGCCGGCGATCAGATATCCATGGATTTCAACCCGAAAGGTAAGTAGCGATGGTGCACGAACTTAAATCCGATAACGCGGTATTCCAGGCGGCCGTCCGGGGAGTCAAGAACTTCGAAATCCGGAAGAATGACCGGAATTTCGAGGTCGGCGATCTGCTGCTTCTCCGCGAAACCGCGTACACCGGGCAGCAAATGGCAGAGCAGGGGATGCCGGTGCGTTACACCGGAGAGATGCTGCTGTTAAAGGTTTTGTACATCCTCCACGGTCCCGCGTACGGCCTGGCGGAGGGGCTGTGCATCATGTCAACGGAGAAAATCAAGATCAACTGATTCCAAAAGGAAATAATAAACCCGATCCGGAAAAATAAAAATAGTAAATATGATATAAACTAGATTACTCGGCTTTATTAACGCATAACTATAACACTTTTTCTTTATAAAAACACATCGGAGCAACCATGAAAGAGACGAGGAAACAAAATGCCGAATTACATGAATCGGAGCATTCAGCGGGCGCTCAAGGCGGTTTCGGTGATGGTGGGTCGGGAACTGGACGGGATAACTCCGGGAGAAATAGCGGCCAAGACGGGCATGAGCGCATCCCAGGTCACGATAACGCTGGCGAACCTGCAAATTGCGGGTTGGGCGGTGAAATCGGAGAAAGTGGACGGGAGATGGCGTCTGACGCCGCTTCCGGTTCAGATGTTCGGGAAGGTTGCGGAGAGCTTCGAGCAGGCCAGATTGAGGGTAATGCAAAAGGAAGCCTATTACCTCAACGGCTAATGGTCACAGAAGCTCTTGCGCTGAATCTCGGTAATTCTAAAAACATTTTTCATTACGATGGTCCACAGGACAAAAATGGTTGCCTTCTCTATATTGCCGGTCTTTCTGTCTTGATGTCCCGATGTATTCTCCAAAAGGGCGCGGCGCTCCTTCATCTCAAAGACGACTTCGGGCAAGAGGGCTTGGAAGAAGGCATTAAACTGCTCGGTTTTTCTAAGGACTATGCCATTCAAATCATGAGCGCCACTTTCAGAATTGCGCCTTTACCTCTTGCGAATCAGATCGCCAATCTTGGCGCAGCAAAGATTCTAGAAATTGCTTTTCTTGATGACGAACCTCTAAAACAGTTGGGCGAAAAAGGATCCGTTTATGGGATTACGATTGATGCCATTGAAAGCATGTCCTATAAGGAGGCCCGTAAGGCATTGCGTAAGTCCGAAGCGGAAAAAGAAAAACTCAAGCAGAAAAACGAATCGCTGGACAAAACGTGCACGGAATTGGCTCAGGAGAATGAAAAACTCAAGGATAAGATCGAAGAATTAGAGGGCAATAAATCCAAGAGCAACTGGTCCGAGGAAGCAAAACGCGTTCTTCAGGAAATCAGTTCATTACTGGTAAATATCGATAAAGAAATGGGGCGCTTGTTCGAACTTTCAGATGAGGTTCAGCAACTGCAAGAACTGGATTATTCCACAGCCCAGATTCACGCGAGACAAACGCTCGTAGACGCTTCCTTTGTAATTTTCGATCGCGCAAAAGCCTTTGATAATAAGGCGCGCTCCATTTTTCCGGAATTGAAGCCCGGAATCTGTGGCCCAATGGGATTCGGGTTTGGCGCTGAGGATGCCGATTATGAAGAGTTGCCGGGTGAGGCGTCATGACCAACGTCCGCCGCGAGATACTCCAGGGATACGTTGACCGGCTGAATGAGGCCGGGTACGGGCAAAAGACCGCAATTATCCAGGAATGCGCCGATAAATTCGGCTGGAGCTTCCAGAAGGCGCTTCGCCTCCTGAAGGAAGTCGGCTATGAGCCGCCAAAACGAAAAACCCGCTCCGACAAGGGCAAGTCGTCTGTTCCGAAAGAAGCGCTCGAGCGTGTTGCCGCGCTCCAGATGGCCGGTTCCACGCAGAACGGCAAAAACACCATGCCCGTCAGCCATGCGACCAGCCTCCTTAAAGGCGAGGGCATCGAGATCAACGCGTCCGACGCCCACATCAGGACGCTTCTCCGGAAAGAGAAGCTTGACCGAAAATCCCTCAATCGCCCGACGCCTCACATCAATATGCGCTCGAAATACCCAAACCACGTTCACCAGGTCGATCCATCCCTTTCCCGCCTGTATTACGCCCCGGGCGGCATCGCCCGCATCAAAGATTCCGAGGCGAACCGGAACAAAGTAAAGGGATACGACCGGCTGAAACTCTGGCGTTATGTGCTCACCGACCACGCGTCCGGTTCGGTGTGCATACGGTATTATGAATCCGCTGGGGAAAACCAGGCGAACCTGTATGATTTCCTGCTCTATGCCTGGAGCCGGAAATCAATGAATCTTTATCAGTTTCACGGCGTACCTGAGATTCTTCTCTTGGATCCCGGCTCCGCCAATATCAGCCGCGCCATGACCTATGCCCTCAAAGCCCTTGATGTCAGGGTTATCGCTCACGAACCTGAAAAACCCCGCGTTAAGGGTCAGGTAGAGAAGGCGAACGATGCCGCCGAGCCGTTCGAAACCAGACTCAAATTCGAACCGCAAATGACCGTGGAGGCGATCAATATCGCCGCCGAAAAATGGTGCGCCCAATATAATGCTTGTAGAATTTTTGGCTATGATTCCCAACTTAATCGTAATGGTATTCTTATCAATCGCCTCGATGCCTGGCGCACGATAAAACCGGAACAACTCCGCGAGCTTCCGCCTCTCGATACCTGTTTTAATCTCCTCACGCATGAGCCGCGCCGGGCTGTCGTGCGCGGCGATCTCACTATTCTCTATGATGGCCGCATTTATAATTTGTCGGGTTTTCCCGGTATTTGCGTCAAGAAAGAAGTTTTCGTTCAACCCCTCCTTATGCGGAAAGAGAAAATCGTTCGGGTACATTATATCGATGACCGGGACGAAGAGGTTTCCATCGAACTCAGCCCTATTCAGGTGGATGAAAATTACGGATTTTTCCCCGACGCCGCCATTATCGGTCAGGAGCATAAAGCGCACAAAAAGACCGACCTGGAACGCAATGCCGAGCGAATCAAGGAAATGATCGGCGATTCCGTTGTTCCTTTCGGCGGCGCCATTCATGCCATATCCCAGCTTGATAACAGTGCCCCCGGCAGTATAATCTTGCCGCACCTCGGAGCCCCGCTCAACATCACCGGTCAGAATGTTTTCGAAGAAGAACTGCTCACCCCGGCCAGGCTTTACAGGCGCCTGCGCCAGTCCCTCGGATTCTGGGACGCTTTCTGTGTTGAATTCCTGGAAAAAAACTATCCGGCCTGTGTCAGCGAGTCGGACTTGCCCATCATCGAATCTCAACTTCGAGAGATATACAATGACGGTAAACACGCTCAGTCGGGTACTACTCGATAGAGGTTTGTCCCAAACGGATGCGGCCCGGGAAGCGGGCGTATCCATCGCGACCATCAATCTGCTGGTCAAAAAAGGCCAGGTTCCGAAAAACCGCGAGATGCAAAAGCGTCTTTCGGCCTGGTTCGGCCTGGACGTCACCGCGGTTAAACCCGTTTCGTCTCCCGAAGAGGAGGTAACTCAGATGCTTTCTCTCAACACGCTCCGCCACTTCAAAATGTTTGTCGACCCCTTTGTCAACGATGTAACTGACGAAAAGGACGTCTACAAAACCCCGGCGTTTTTGGATATCGAGAACGCCATGCGCTTCTCCGCCCGCTCCGCCGGCATCCTCTGCATCGTCGGGGAGTCCGGCTCCGGAAAGACCGTCGCCCGCGATGTGGTGACCGCCAACTTCCTCGAAAAAGACCGGGTGAATGTGATCTATCCCCGATCCTTTGAAAAGGACAAGCTCAACGCCGCCGCCATCTGCCAGAGCATCATCGATGACCTCGGCGACGGCCGCATGCGCCGGGGCATGGAAGCCCGCGCGCGCCAGGTTGAGGACCTCCTTCGCCAGCAGGTTCAGGCCGGTTTCACCAGCGTCCTTTTCATCGAAGAGGCCCACGATCTGCACCGCTCCACCCTCAAATTTCTCAAGCGTTTCTGGGAAATGAAGTACGGTTTCAAACGCCTCGTCGGCATCATCCTCATCGGCCAGCCCGAACTCAAAAACCGCCTGAAGGAATCATCCAACTGGGACGCCCGCGAGTTCATCCGCCGCGCCACCACAGTGGAACTCGGCCCCTATTCGGTCGCCGAAATCCGCGACTATCTCGCTCTCAAATTCAAACGGTTGGGCGTGGATAGTTCCGCCATTTTCACCGATGACGCCTTTCCGGCCATCGAACGCCGCCTCGTCATCGATGCGGGCGGCCGTCTCATCAGCAACGCTTACCCGCTCCTGATCAATAACGTGGTCCGTAAAGCGCTCAACGAGGCCGCCAGCATCTGCCTGCCCCGCGTGAACGCCGACCTAATCAATAATCTGTAATCCATCTGTAGGGGCGAAAAATCTTTCGCCCAGGGGGAAACATCAATGAACAAATCCCGCTTCACCGATGGCGAAAAATACCGGGCTCTCTCGACCCTGAACAAACACGTCGGGCGCCAGCGCGCCCTCGCTATGCCGCTCTTTTACGAGCTTGTTTTCGGCGAGCGCCCCGAAAGTCACATCAGCGGAACCCGCAAACTCCGCACTCTCATTACCGAACTCCGTTCCGCGGGCGAGCCAATCTGCTCGACCACAGCCAGTGGTTATTTCCTCGCCTCCGTGGGCAGCGAACTGGACGATTACTGCGACCGGCTGAAATCGCAGGCGCTCCGAAAACTGATCATCGTCAGCCGCATCAAAAAAACCTCGTTCCGCGCCGTCTGCTCTCAGATCGAATTAGATCTCGGTCCGGACTTCATACCGGTGGAGCCGGTATGAACCAGCAAAACGAATTTCTGGTCAACGACTGGCTCGCGGAGATAAAGCGCCTTTCCGCCATTCTCGATGCCGAGAAAGAAGCCTATCAGAATCAATTTCGAGCCGCGCTGCTTGAATATGGACGTCGTACGGTTCAAGCAAAAGTAGACCTCGCGGCTGCCGAAAATCAGCTTATCGGCATTCTCAAAAAAAACAAGGCCGATATTTTCCCCGGCAAAACCGACAAAGTCACTCTCTCCGGGGGAGTCATCCTCCATCAGATCGGCTCAGCGGTCCGGAAAGCCCGTCATATCACTGTGGCGTTTCTCCGGGGAAAAGGGCTGTTGGACGGCGTCAAAATCGAGGAATCGGTTAACTGGCAGACCATCGACACCTGGCCCGCCGACCGGCTGAAACAGATCGGCACGGAGCGCAAACCGAAAGAATCTTTTTCCTACGAACTATCCTAATAGGGGAGGATCATCGTGAAACAGTTAGCAGCGGTAATCACGGAGCAATACCAGGTATCCTGCCAGGATCGGCAGGGACATCAACTCGGTCGCACGTTCGCTATGCCCCCGGACTCCCTGCCGTCATCTGTCATTCGCCAGGGCTGGCAGGAAGCCATCAACCTCTGCGGTGGCATCGACTCGGTCGGCAAGGCCTTCGTCTACGATATCGAAGGCAATATCATCGGCAGTTTGCGGTAATCACCATTTATGTCGTTTTGGTCCTTTACGTCGTTTATGTCGTTTGTGTCCTTTACGTCGTTTATGTCCTTTCAAACGAGGCCATGATGAACACATCCCGCACCATCCTTCTCACCGCCGTCGCTTCTCGCCGGGAGTATCAGGAATTGATACCCCCCCACGCCATCCAGGTGCTCCAGGAAGTCATGGAGCACGGGGCAAAAAACCGCAAAACCGACCTGCGCACAAAATCGGTCAGGTTCCACCTCGGCCGCGCCGTCGTCCACATCGAAAAATGGCTCGCGGGGGACCGCACCGAGCGCCATCTCCGTCATGCGTTCTGCCGCCTTATGATGGCCGTCCTGGCTGATGAGTATCCCGGGGAGGATTCCGAGTCGTGAACGCCCCTGACCTGACCCGCCTGGCCGCCGATCTGCACGAGTACCTGGTCAAAACCATCGGCCACAATTGGCGGCTCAAAACCTGGGAAGAGAAGTACTCCGCCCGCCTGCGTACCTACGGTCCGGAGAAATGCCGGATTGCCATTGACGGCTTCCGCTCCATGAAATGGTGGATGGATAATAAATCCCAGGACGCTCCCGATTGTATTTTCCGCTCCGATAAATCCTTTGAGCGCTTTCTCGCCGCGGGCATGGCGCTCCCGCAGCATGACCGGGCCGTCCGCGAGCGGGAAGAAAAAGAGGCGGAGCGGACATCCCGCCTCTCGGAAATTCGTGAGCGCCTGGAACGCACAAATGCCGCGCAGACCGATAGAATGCGCCGGAAACTATTACCCCTCCGGGAGGAAATTAACGACCACTCCTGGAACACATTCATCGCGCCATTGCTCTTTGTGGATTATACGCATGGGATGGTAATCATTTTTAGCGAGAATGCCGAATGGGTGCGAGACCATTATATAGTGCGGATCGAACGTGTGCTTGGGGTTCCGGTAAAGGTTACTGATAAACTTCCGTAACGAAAGGCTCTAAAATGGAAAAAATGATCAAAATCCTCATCTCTCACCGGGCAAATTTCTCGGTTGAATTTTTCGTCCGGCATCAGAAAATCCGGGTTCGGAAATCCGGCGTCTGGGACCGCGCCAAGCTCTACGAGGTTCCCGTATTCAGCGCCCTCCTGGACCACGGATACCAGCACGCTCCCGGAGGAATATCCTGGACCAGCACCGGCAGCACTCCTCTGGCGATAGTCGAATATCATTTCGATTCGGAAAGCTGATGTCTTTCATAATTCCCATGTTTCCCATAATTCCCATCAGGAGATCGCTCATGCTCTACACTATTTACGAAGATTCGTCCGGCACGCTCTTTCGCGTGACCTCCGGCATCAGCGACGGCAATGTCTGGATGACCGTCCGCATCCCGGTCCGCAGTCACGGCAGCACCCACCGGGTAAAATCTCCTCGTCTTCCGCTCCGCGATACTCGCGAGGAGGCCCAGGCTGATTTGGATTCCTATGCCGCTGAGAAAAAATTCCGGAGAATCGGGACCGTGGGGATGGGCCATGAATAAAAATAAAATCCTTCCCACCCAGGTCAAGATCATCCACATCGCCAAACACCAGCTTGGCCTGGAAGACAGTGTTTATCGGGACATCCTCGCCGTTCAGTTCGGCGCTTCATCCTGCCTTGATTTGACCTCCGGCCAGGCGTATGCGCTCATCGAGCATCTCCGTTCCCTGGGCTTTGCCATGCAGGGTAAAACTCACAAGCAAAGCCGGCCATCCGCACCGAATGTCATTCACCTCGCCACGCCGGCCCAGCGCCGCCTTATCGAGGTTCTTTCCGGTCGCTTTCACTGGCGCTCCCGTGACGGGTTTACACTCTGGCTCGAGCGACAGCGGGAAAAGGGCAGCATCAAATCGGTCGCGCTGAACGAATCCTCCGATGCCCGCTGGGTCATCGAAAAACTAAAGCTGATGACCAAAACCACCACGGATCATATTTCTCACCGCGAGGTGCCCCATGCAGTGGAATGACATCAATCCGTCCGGCGTCACCCTCGACATGCTGCCCGAAGAGAGCAAGGAGATCGCCGGGATCATCGGCATTGAAAACTACCTCAAATTGGTCGTTGAGTACGGCGGCCGGAGCGTCTACATTCACAAGCTCGACGCCGTCCGGCGCTCGATCCGTGATGACCTCATCAGGCAGGAGTTCAACGGCGAAAACCACGCTTACCTCTGCAAAACATACGATCTCTCCGAAAAACAAATCCGCCTGATTCTCGCCGCTTCCCGCGCGCAGCAACTCTCACTTTTTGAGTCAATGAAGGATGAACAGAATGGACTCCAGGCCTGAAAGGACGCCGATGAGCGAGAGAACCTGGCATGACGTGGTAGTGGAATGCGAAAAAATATTGGGTTGCGAGCCGGGAGACACGGCAGAATCCCCGCTCTCCTCGAACCTCCCGAATTTGATTCGCGATATACTTATCGGGAGCAGAAACGCCGATGAAATTGTCCGGCTAAAAAAACGCCTCGCAACTGAATACGACCGTGGATTCCGGGAGGGGGAGGGCAAACAGGCGATCATAGAAAACCAGGCTCGCGACCGGTTTATTGCCGATCTGAAAAAGCGATATTCCGCCATTAATTCCTGCGCAGTAAAACTCTCGAAATCAATTCGCGAATGCGGGATAGAATAAATGGTCTACGTCGATCAGATTATGCAGTATCCCGCGGCTACCGTCGCTCAACCGGCACGAAAACATGGTTCCCGCTGGTGTCATCTCTGGGCCGACTATGGAGACGAGGTCAACCTGCACCGGATTGCCGCCGCCATCGGCCTGAAGCGCGAGTGGTTCCAGCACGAGGGCCGATGGTTCCCTCATTATGATCTCGTCCCCGGCAAGCGCCTCCTGGCAATCCGCGCCGGCGCTCAGCCCCGCGACCTGAAAGACTGGATATCAGAAAACTACAACCGAATTCTGGAATTTAAAAAGAGGCAACCAGGTGGGCGTTCATAGAGGCAATAACTCGACGGTTTTTTTAAAACATCTCTTTTCAATCACTCATTTTTGAGGGCTTTTTTAAAAATCATTTTCAATTCTTCCCACATAATCCCGTTTTTTCCCGTCCTTTCCCACTTTTTTTCCCCATTTATCCCGTTCATCCATTATAATTTATCCCATCCGTTAACACCAATG
>Ga0209417_1001567_pt1 | contig 41235 bp, 31 predicted proteins | sample RifGroF2_FD_184002 | JGI IMG/M metagenome (GOLD analysis project Ga0209417, IMG submission 184002) | Groundwater microbial communities from Rifle, Colorado, USA - Groundwater F2 (SPAdes) (version 2) | ecosystem: Environmental > Aquatic > Deep subsurface > Groundwater | place: Rifle, Colorado... | reverse complement strand
GCGGATGTCTAATGTCGAAAATCTTGCCCCCATGGGGGCATCTCATAAGACTGTATAAAGGATAACTGTTATAATACAAGGGAAGAAATAATTGTCGTTGGAAGGAAATTATAGTTGACGCCAGACAGATATTACCCTTTTAACATAATTCATTCATTATATACGCAATGTATAGACCCGTATGACCCTAACAACCCTCCATCAGAATCAGCTTTAATGGAGCAATGGAATTTAAATCATGATGGAGACTATTTTGAAACTTTTAAATTTGGTTGCGGCAGAGTCAGGCCATTTATGAGAGCACAGGAAAGAGGTTTGCCTATTCATTATAAAGATAGTTGGAATCCTGCATTTTCTCCTTATGGATATCCTATTATTGCAGGTAATATTGTTTATGAGTCAAGCAAATGGTTTGCGCCTCGTACAAACGACAGGCCGACAATTGACGAATTTGATAATAAATTTGTTTCAATAGTTCCATTCGAGGAAGGTCTGCCCTGGCTTGAAAATATGCCCTATAAAAAATGGACTGTTCGAGCAGATGCGGGGAAATCGTATTTCGCAAAAAATGATATTGCAGGTTTGATTATATCGCCAGCAAATGACCCTGCAAACTGGCAAAGGTGTAAAATATATGCGTTTGCAATAAATAGTGAAAACAGGTTTAACAATGCGGATGAATCTATGAATATAAAAGTAGGTTGGATGCTGCATCTATTTAATATGAGTGGCTCAAGTTATCCTGAGATAGTGAGTAATGACCCTGAACAAATAAAATGTGTTCACGTTCTTGATATACGGTATGATTCGGATAATAACAGAACAATTATAACTGTCAGCGATACAATAAATATTGGAACTCAAGAGAACTCATATTTCACAAAGGCAGGTTGGAGCAAGGAAATTTGCGAGCGGCACGATGCAAGTGCTGCTGATTATACCATGGCAGATAATGGAGAAATAAGTTTTACCTTACGGTATGAAGTGAAACTCGAAGCGCTGCTGGATTTATATGATTTGTTGGAATTTGCGATATATCATCAAGCGTGGCCTAATTTGCAAATCATCAATGGTGACTTTCATAATCCGACATCAAAACAAGAAGGCACTTTAAATATGGGCGGGGTCATATCGGAGCAAATTTCGTTATTAAGAGCAGCTATGGCTAAAAATCCGCTTGAATGGCCATCGTATGGTTATGCAAATCCAAGTGTCGGTGGTATGGATGGTCAATCTGAAGATACGACGCCTGGGTTTGAATGGAAAGAAGTTTATTCGAACAGGTCAGGATTAGCAACAGCAATGCGTTGTCTTGCATGGAATCCCCCCTTGAATGGACTTCCATCAAGCATAAACGTAAAATTAGGTATTGAGGATGTGCTTGATGAATACGATATGCTTACTTCGCAAACCGCAGGCGGTTTATCTACAAGATTTGTAAAAAAGCCGGAAGATGTCAAATGGCGATATACATATATAAATCTTGGAGTAGGCAACGAGAGTTTTTATAAATTGATTCCCACTGTGTTCAATTATAAAACCGTAATTTCATGGGCAGAGTTTCGATCAAACGGCTGGTATATAGATTGGTTTGGCGGTGCGAATTTAGGCACATTATCGTTTGATGTCTCTGATGTATGGGTAACTATGGATTATGATATTGTGCCAGTGAAATTTTTTGACCCTACTTTTTATTATACTGTTGGCCCACGGCTATTGCAGATAGATAATAAGCCGCCAAGACCGGACCCACCTGTACATCGTTATAATCCATTTGCAAATTTAAAATACATTTTGCCTTATTATTTATTAACGCCAGAGCAGCGGGAGAATGTTGAAGCATGGCACTATGATAGTGAGGTTGGTGGTAACGAATATCAGGCAGGCGACAAAGTTTTTCAATGGATGAATGGCAAACATCAATTATTTACAGCAAAAAATTATATAGCAGAATCGACAATACCGCCGATGAATGACCCCGATAATTGGACATGGGAAAAGCCTTGGGTAGAATTGCATGTAAATGCAGAAAGCTGTTTATGCACAGACTATGAAGATAGCAATCCTGTTAATTATAGAATGATTTGCAAAGAAGATGGTAACTTATCGACTGATTATATACCAGAGCGACAGCAAGATTTATTGTTAAAAACAATTGAACTCGAAACAAGAGAAGTTGTCTTATCGGGTACACCAGCGACAATCTTAAATAGCATAAATTTCCATGTTTGGCAGCAAGACCATAAACCAGCATACACAAAAGGCAGCCTGGTACTCTATGATGAAAAGCTATATAGAGTTATTGCAGACCCTTGTGTAACAGACACACACTCTACGCCTGATAGTGCATTTAATCCAGATTATGTAAAATGTAAAACAATTATTCCGCTCTCAGACACCGAATGGTGCGTTGGTGATATTATTGAAACTTTGGGCACAGTAGCCCTTGATGCAGTTGGCCCAATTATTTACATCGGTGACATTTTTATCGAGGCAGACTATGGGCAAGAATTGCAATATCTATCACAAGAAAATTCCTTCCCTCTTGGGAACCGAATAATTAACCGGACTCAAACTTATACATTGCTTGATTGGATGCAGGAAACATTTATTGATATCAATTTTGCTTTGCAGGCCAGAGATTCGGCAAATGCCAGGCAAGGAGTGCCAAACAACCATACAAAACTTAGCAGGTTTATTAAAGTAGGGCAGCCAACTGATTATATAAAATTCTATGATGAAACTGAGGATGATTAAAAAATGATAAATATTTACTCACATTCCCTATATTCTATCTGAAATAAGAACAGGATTTCACTTAGAGGGCACAGCTTAGTCTATGAGATATATTTATGAAAAGTTATAATCAAACATCGAGATGAATTCTGGAACTGTCAATGTTTGTAAATTCAAGTTTTCCTTTGTAATAGAACAAAGGTATTTGATGGCCTTGATGTAAAAAAAACCGCCCAAATCCTTTTTGCCACATATCATCCGTAGCGCATGGATTTACAGTTATTGAACTATCCAATTCTCGTCGGATTCCTAATACGAATTGGTTCATAATTCTAATGAGATTGGCTGGATATTCAAGGTAAGTGTCAATATTATAACCTATTCCAACATCTCCTGTGAGTGGAGAATAGAAACGCTCTCGCCAATACCAATTTCGTTTTTTTCCAATTTCTGCCACTTTGTGTATAGATTGAATAAGACCTTGTGAATCTTTCATACGGTAGCGTGCCCATGCTTCCAAATACCACACTCTTCCCATTGCAGCCAAATCGTTTCTATCAGTGCCTTCCCATTCCCAGGGTTCATACGATTGAGGATTAGTGGAAATGCCCGTCGGTATGTCCGCATAATAAAAATCCTGATTATTTTTTAAATTCGGCCAAAGAATTTTCATTTGTTTTGGTGTTGCGATACCTGTCGCAATGGCTGCCCAATCCACGTCTGTATAACCATGAAAAGCTATTTGTCCTCGGTCTGGATGTATATATTCAGCAAATCTGTCACCTATCCAGAAATGCTTTTGGAAAGCCTCGGCTATCTTTCCAGCAATTTTTTTGCAATGATCTGAAAATTGATCAAATCCTATCCATTTAAAAAGTTCTGCTATTCTGCTGAATGTATCTGCGGTATAACATTGTGCTATGCCATCATATGCAAAACGTATCGGTCTTTCTGCATAGAACCCCGCACCTTCAACGAGATAATCCTTGGTAATTAATTCGGCTTCAAGCCAATTTACAATTCTTTGAAGCATTGAACTTTCATTTTTAAGCCAATCTTTGTCGAGATTATGATGGCAAATAGCATCTGCCACCTGAAGCATCGTTACATTTGCAAGCATACGTAACGGATTGCCGGGACACCAGTGCTCGAAGAGAGCACCATTTTTTTCAAATTGTCCTCTACCCGCGTCTAAAGGTGAAATAACAAAGGGGACTTTTCCGTCTGAACGAACATATTGTTTAACATAGTTCCAGCTTGCGAGAACCTTTTTATTTTGACCAAGCCATAAAAGAGCTTCCATTATCTGGCCCCAATCAAGACCTGGAAATGTTATACCATCATTGCCGCCATGATACTTGCCATCAACACAGACCGAAAAAAAACCTTCATAAAATTGTGGTTTTTCGGCTGCCATTACATTGTTGCGAGCAGATTGTACATATGCTTCCGTTAGTAATGAGTCAGGCAGATATACTTCATCAAAAGATAATTGTCGAATTTTGTTCAAACCAGTTTCCGAAAAATTCATCGTAGACTTCCTGTTAATTCTATTTTATCGTAAATGTTTAATCTTATCAGGCGAAGTGCAAGCAGATCCTTTATCGAGCCATTTTTTTCCAATACTCCGAATTTCGTTCCAATCATCTGCTGTACCGAGTAACACATAAAATATCCGATTTTCAGTCCATTTATTGAGCTGCATATCTTTGCAATATTCGGGATAATCATTTGCAAATGAACTAATTCTCTTGCCATCTGGGACAAAGAATTGGCCAATTGACCCAAAACTATAGGCATACGGTGAACCTGGTTTCCAGAAAGATGTCTGGGAATTCAACCAACCTATCGGCCAATGATCCCAAAGTCCTACTCCCCAGCCGCAGCCGCCTCGGGCTTGTGGCGTACAGTGATCTATTAGCTGATTTTTTTCTGAGGGAAAACCGCTGGCATTTCCAAACACTGCGAAAAGCAAACCATCACGAAATGGCAAGACCAAAGCACATCCTTTTGACTTTGAGATTGCTTCGAGAGCGGCATCATTAGCATTACGACGTACATTTTTATTCTCATCCCAATAGATATCATAACGTATATCACTATACAAATCCATCGCGGTAAGGGTCAGGTAGTCTTTGTACTTAACATCAGGCTGGAATACATCTTTAAATTCTAAACCTGCTGGCAATACTCCAAAGAGTTCTACCGGGTCAGTAGCATAACCAACGACGTTGTCCGGCATAAGACTTTGATAAGTTGCCCGGCGAAGCATCAAACCATTTGGATATCCAAAATAATCCTCTGTTCCGCGCAATCGCGGCTTTGAATCATCATTCATATTCACGGCGAAATATGTCCATCGAATCCAAACGCGTTGATGTCCGCTCTCGAGGATGTCCACAAAACTATTTTTTTCTTTGCGCCCCATATTATTAAATAATTCTGCTTCACCTAAGTTACCTTCGAAAAATTGATTGCACATTGCGGCACCGCTGGGCAGTTCGAGCAAAGGACAGTAACTTGCTTCGTGGCTGAAGACGAAACGGTGCGGATATTTTTTCCAAAATACAACAAAAGCTTTTCCTGGATTTATGTCAGCATGAGGCGGGCTTGGCGTCATTGCGTCAGTGTAGAGACCTGGAGCGTAATCATTTACTTCAATGACGGAAATGCCTGATGTTGTTTGTTTGGCAAGTTTGGCCATTGTGATAGGGGCTCTTTTCTCGAGGTACGTCAATTTATTGGTATTAAAAAAACTTTCTCTATTTTTGCAGCCGGCAGAAAATAATAAAGCAACTGTTGTTAATACGGCATATTTCAACATTCGTAAGCCTTTCATTTCAATGCCATATCCTGTATTTGTCATGTAAAATGAGGCTGCTAAGTATATTATCAACTGAATATTGGTTTCTTGTTGTCATTGTTTTTCAATCATGTGGAAGTTTTCCACCGCCAAGACCATATTCCTCAGCGGTTTCGACGAATGCAGCCAAATTTTCAAGAGGTGTTCCGGGACAAACATTTGCACCATCACCAAGCATAAAGCCGCCATATGGCCCCATTACATCTATAGCTTCCCAGCAAGCCTGCTTAATCTGTTCTTTCGAGCCTTTGTGTATAAGCATAGGATTAATGTTACCAAATAAAGCTACTTTTCCGCCCATATTTTCCGCAGCAACAGCCGGTGGCACTAAGTAGCCAAATACATTAAAAGCATCAATTTTAAGTTCTTCCACCAGTGCCTTATGCAGGTGCTGGCTTTTACCGCACATGTGCATACCACGCCGAGTATTAGGAATGTCGGGAAGTGATTCATACAACATGCGATCGTAAGGAACTGTGAACTCTACGAATTGTTGAGCAGACATTATTTGCGAAGAGTCCTCGGCCAGACTTACATCTGTGCGTTGACGTTTGTCGATGGTACGGCAATGTTTGTCAAACTTGATTAAAGCTTGGGTTATCTTATTCAAAAAACGGTGACACGCTTGAGGATACTCCAATATCCACCAATAAAAATCTGTGCCGACTAAATCAATCGCAATCATATGGGGGCCAATACCGCTGATTCCTAATAATCCCATTTCAATATGTCCTTCATGTCCTGCAAAAGTGACTCGTGTCTGAGCAGCAAAATCCTTCATCTTAAGCCACCACTCAATAGTCCGCCCCCATAATCCACTGTTTACGGGAGGAATCTCAAATGCTTCCATTTGCTCAATTGTCTTAATATAGGGGATAGCATGTAATGTTTCATTTTCTGGCCAAACAATCTGAGCCCCCATTGCATCTGCATCAACCACATTATCGAAATAAGGTAATATACTTATTGCCGGAGAACAAAAGGCATCGCTGGGTATGTTCTCCATGTTATATTTGGCAAATTGAAGCAGCCAATAATATTGAGTTTCAACATCTTTGAATATCTCTTTGTATGGAATTTTAAAAATAGGCGTGAAATATCGTGGAACAACACAAAATGCTACCGGAACACGATCAATATATTTGAACTTTAGCCATGATTCCATACGTTTTCGCGAGGCTTCCATTTTTTCAAGAGGATAATCAATGTTTATTTCGAATCTCATTATTTAATTCCTTTCCAACTTTGTTTTTTTTATCAGTAATATTAATTAGAAAGAGCGATTGGATATTCACTGCAAAGATAATGATTAATCTGGCAGTCTTCCTCAATGTCTGGGAATCTGCCTACAATATTTAAAAACCTATTATCTATGTTGTCATCATTGACTTTTGACACCTCGCCGGCAATCACGTATCCATTTGTGTGATCAGCCCAAAATTCGTGATACAAATATGGAGGGATCGTGATGGATTCTCCAGGCTTTAAGACCATCTTTGAACCAGCAGTTACTTTTTTCGCTACACCATCCAATGAAATCTCAATATCGGTATCAGCAAGAGATTCATTTTTGTCAGAATTAAAGAGCTGAATTATCAAATTGCCACCGCACCGGTTAATTATGTCTTCCATTTTACTTTTGTGAAAATGCATAGGAGTGTGCTGGTCAGGCTGAACTATCAAAATCTTTTCAGCATACGGCTTGGAAGTAAATGGTGCGATCGTATGATGGCCGTTCCTTAAAGTAAATACAACTAGTCCTACTTTATAAAAGTTATTTGAACCAAAATCTGTGATATCCCAACCTAACATACATTTACGAATTTCATCACATTCAGGGCCTTTGTTTTTCCAATCGGCAGGAGACCAATAAGCAAATGGCGGCAAAATAATGTTGTTTTTATGCAAAACATTCTTTGCGTATTCAATCAATTTATTTACTTCATTTCTTTTCATTATCACGCTCCCTTGGCAGCGAGTTGTACTCTGAATTTTTCAGCTTCCCAGTTTTGTATAAATTTACGTTGTTGGCTGTTTAAAGAATTGATACCTCCAAACTTTTGGGCTTCAACTCTCACAAATAATGAACCTGCAACTATATCTCTAATAACCACCGAGAGTTTTTTATTTGCACGTATTAAAAGCCCGCCTTCTCTTGTCATGAATGTAGTAGGTACTTTGTCATTCTTCTTAATCGCGACTTCAATCTTATCCTTGACAGAATCAAAATCATAATTGTTTAGCCATATTATATTTTCAACGAAGCCCATCTCATCTGGTGTCATTGGCGGCGATTTTAACAACTTTGTGGCATCTTTCCGCCGACAAAAATTAATTATGTAGTTATCAATGAATTGGTTTAAAAGACATACTTGTCCAGTTATTTTATACAAAGCTGTTTCCACAGAATTGCGTATGTTTAAATGTTCTTTTGTAAAATCATTATATAAGGAATCTTTTGCAATTTGGTTAGTCAAGATATTATTTAGAGTATCAATGACATTTTTAATTAGTTGTAGTATTTGGCCTTTTGATTTCGATGTAATTATAACCCCATGTTTCTCTAAAAAAATAATGTTAGGTAATTGGCCATGTTTCTCAACATAATCTTTTACATATTTGTAAATTTCAATACCCAATGAATAACCAGGATTTGCATATGGTATCCATAAAATAGGATTGCGTTGATTAGAGAATGTTTGTTCAAGGACTTCTTTCCCGCCTTTTGCGCATACCAACGCAAGTACTGATAACGCGTGAAGATGAACTACATATTTGTCAAGAATAGCGTGAAAGGGTGCTTCAACAGAAGGTCTTATATTTTCCTTAATATCATCATCACAAGCTTTCAGCAAATAACTGACAATTCTGTTTTCCCTATTGAAATCGTCCATTTCCGAAAGTTGGCTATCTTCAAATATATTTTTAACTTTATTTATTTTTACCTTTCGCCAGCCTTTTTGAAAATTCATATCTCCAAGTGCAGTACCGCTTGCTTTTATATACATTCCGCTACCATTGTCTGTTTTGACGGATGTATTGCCGCCTCCACCCTGAACAAGTGTTTTATCGCAACCAACAATATTTGATATTGCTATAAGATCAGAAAGTTCTTTGTCTTCTTTCATAAGCATCCGTTATCTTGGTGTAGCATCGGGCAAGCCGCCATCGACGGGAATAGTTGCGCCGGTGGTAGGGCTTTGACGGCTTACAAAATATAAAACCGCGTTGCCTACATCTCGGCCTGTAACGGCAGACTTGAGCAAATTGCGATTACGATAATACTCATGTAATTCTTTTTCATTTATTCCACGAGCTTTCATACGGTCTGCGCCAACCAAATCCCACAATCCCGATTTATATTTTCCTTCAGAGAAAACGGCATCAGGAGCAACCATATTGACGCGGATTCCATATTCAGCAAATTCGAGGCTGGCAATTCTGCCAAGCTGATGACAGGCCGCTTTTGTACAGCTATATGCACCAAATCCAGCGCTTGGAGAAGGTACATTTTTCGTGGACATAATTACAATATCACCTTGGGTTTTTTGTTCAAGGAAACACCTTGCAGCTTCGGCTAATATTATGAGTGTACCTTCGACATTCACTTTTTCGAGAAGTTGGAATTTTTTCAAATCCATATCCATTATTTTGGATACATAAGCTATGCCCGCATTATGAATCACAATATCAATTCTGCCGAATTTCTGAAGGACATCGGAAAAACCATTCTTTACAGAGGCTGTATCAGTAACATCCATAACAACTGTTGATGTTTTACCCGGCGATAATTTTTCAATGTCATCTCCAAATTCTGCAAGCTTTTCACTATCGATATCTGAAGCTGCTATAGTGCAGCCATTTTCGAGAAGAACTTCACATATTCCATATCCAATTGCGCCGGCTGCGCCGGTAATTAGGGCTACTTTGCCATCAAGTAATTTTTTGCATGTCATTTTATTTTCCCTTTTTCAACAGCATCAATCATAAATTTTAAATTGCCGGCGGGATCTTTACCATCAAAGATCCCGCTGCCCGCTACGATAACATCGGGATTCATTGATGTAACTTGTGAAATATTATCTTTCTTAATCGCACCATCTACAAAAATTAAAACGTCTTTTTTGATTTTTCTTAATTGAGCAATTCTTTCAGGCAAAGCTGAAATAAAGTTGTTATTTCCCGTATCAGGACCTATTGCCAACAACAGAATAGCATCAATATCATCGATAAAAGGAGTTATACTGTCAATAGATGTTGATGGATTAAGCGACAAACCAACTAACATCTCTTTCGCTTGCGGCATTTGCTTTATAATATTAAATGTTCTTTTGACATCACTGCAATATTCGATTGAAAAGGTTAATACATTGGCACCTGCATTGATAAAGTTCTCAATCTGATTTTCAGGCTTATCGATTAAAAGATGGACATCTTTAAGGATAGGTGTTTTGATTCCCTGCACAAAAGATGAGCCAACCGTGATTTTAGGCCAGATTTTGCCATCCATTACATCGATGTGCAGCAATTTTATGCCCGCATCTTCAAGTATTTTTATTTCTAAACCAAGATTCATTAAATCAGCCGTGAGTATGCCTACGCTTAGAAGCGGGGCGGATGCTTTAATTTCATCGATAATCGCCTTTTTGTTTTTCATATTCTATTTTTTCGTTTTATTTTTGATTGTATTGTAAAGATCAAGAGCATCCTGTGGTTTCATATTTTCATGAACAACTTTGCTAACTGCCTGCATCATTGCTTCCGGGGCATCGGACTGGAATATATTTCGGCCCATATCAACACCTGCGGCGCCTTGCTGGATTGCATTATAAGCCATAGTTAAGGCATCGAGTTCAGGCAGTTTTTTGCCGCCGGCCATAACAATCGGAACAGGGCAGGAAGCTGTGATAGTTTCAAAATCTTCAGGCACAAAATAAGTTTTTACGAATTGAGCGCCGAGTTCAGCACAGATTCTGCACGCCAGACGGAAATATTTAGCATCTCTAACCATATCTTTTCCAACAGCGGTAACGGCCATCGTAGGTATTCCGTAACGCAGACCCATATCCACGAGTTTAGTCATATTATGCACTGAACGAGTTTCAAATTCTCCGCCGATGAAGACTTGAAGAGTGATTGCTGATACGTTCATTCTAATGGCATCTTCAATATCGACCGCAAGTTCTTCATTTGAAAGTTCTTTAAGAATACTTGGGCCGCCGCTGCATCGCATAACAATTGGCTTGGTGATTGATGGAGGCACTATTGACCTCAGGATGCCGCGAGTAAGCATAAGTGCGTCAGCATGAGGCATTAGAGGAACGATATTCAAATCTATTCGTTCCAGTCCAGTAGTTGGTCCCTGAAAATAGCCATGATCAATAGCAAGCATAACTGTTCGGCCGGTTTTTGGATTAAATATACGTGAGAGGCGATTTTTCATTCCCCAATCCAAGTTGCCAGCTCCTTTGAGGAAGAAACCAGGGGTTTGCTGCGGGATATTTACAGAATATTCTTTTTCTTTTTTGCTTACATCTGCTTCTGGCATTTTTATCCTTTCTTAAATAATTTGGCCTTATTAGATGAGCCATATAATTTTATTTGTCTTTTTACAATGTTTTTTATTGCTTTTTTAGCAGGCATCAAAATATCAGTTGCTTTACGGCAACCTACAAAAGCCTGGTAATCAATCTTATTCGGGATTTTTTTTAGATGTTTAACTGTTTCTTCCAGAAAAGCTTTTTTCATTGCTGTTCCATAATGAAATAAGCTTATTCCGGCTTTGATAACATTATCTACGACATTATTTGGGAAACCACTTCCACCATGCAAAACAAGGGGTACAGGAACTTTTTCACGTATTTTTTCTAATCTTAAAGTGTCAACATTGAAGGATCCATTTGTCTGAAGATGGACATTACCTATTGAAACTGCAAGAAAATCTACACCTGTTTTCTTTACAAATTCTTCAGCTTGATCGGGGTCTGTTAAGCCGCCATCAGATGTTTCGCCAAAAGTTGGCAGCCTGCCTAATTCCGCTTGAACTTCGATGTTATATGGTTTTACAAGTTTTACAACCTTAGAGGTTATAGTTACATTTTGTTTGAAAGCAAGATAACTGCTATCAAGCATAACAGTATTGAAGCCTGTTCCAATGCCAGATTTTATATGTTCAATTTTTGGAACTTCGTTAAGAATGAAAGCCGCAGGAATTTTAGATGACTCAATTATTTTAATACCATAATGTCCTAAAGGCGCGATTCCATACCTTTTAAGCCAATCCTGATGCATAGTCATACCGCCGAAACCTAAAACAACAGGAGAATTTTCTTCCTCGGCGGCTTCCAGAACAGCCTCAAAAGAATATGTGTCCCATGCTTCGAAATATCCCACAGCATAGCCATTTTTTTGTGCATTTTTCAGCATATCAGATAGTTTTATTAGACTCATGTGAACTCCCAAAGGATCATTTGTTTATTCTTATATGATTAAATTTACCATTATTTTAATTAAAAGCAAATAAATTTTATGATATTTAACATTTTTGTGTTGAATTTTAACATTCGTCATGGTCTAATAATGGTCATTGAATAGGATTTCATTATGAGTTACGAAAATCTGAATAATCGGCAAAGAGAAATATTGGAGTACATCGAAAGCAAAAAAACAGCTTCTTATCTGGAACTTGAAAGCAAGTTTGATGTCTCTAATATGACTATAAGAAGAGATATAGACTTTCTTGCACAGGAAGAGTTAGTTATTAAAACTCTTGGCGGAGCACAACTTGCAAAATCTATTAATGATGTATATGAATCGCCAGTTGCGAATCGCTTGTCCATTAATGGAGCAGAAAAGAAAGCCATTGCAATTGAAGCAAGCAATTATATTGAACCTGGTGAAATCATATACCTGGATGGCAGTTCGACTTGTCTCGAATTAGCAAAAAAAATAGCTGAACAATCTAAGGCTTTAACTATAGTAACAAATTCACTGCTTATTCACATGGAATTGGCCCGAAGCTCGAATATATCTATAGTAAGTCTTGGTGGGCAATATGACCCTGTAAGCTGTTGTCTTACAGGGCCAAACACAGAAGAACACGCTCATAAATATTTCGTTAAAAAAGCATTTTTTTCCACTAAAGGATTTTCTCCTTCAGTTGGAACATTTGAATCATCAGCGGAAACTTTTCGTATCAAACAAATTTTAGCTTCTCATTGCGATGAGGTGATCTTGTTAGCAGATCATACTAAATTCGGACAAAAAAGCCTTTGCAAGGTTTTTGATATATCTCAAATACATACTGTAATAACCGATAGCGGTCTTGATAATGATAACCGAGTAGTTTTGGAAGCTAATGTTGCAAAAGTTATAACTGCTCAGTTAAAAGAATCAGTGGCGAATTTTTAGGAATAAGTAATGATTAAAGAAATTAAAATGCCGGATGTGGGAACGACTGTCGAATCTGTTATTTTGATTAAATGGCTCAAAAAAGAAGGAGAGCAAGTTAAAAGGGGGGAATCGATTTGTGAAGTTCAAACCGACAAAGCTAATGTAGAAATTGAATCAATCGCAAGTGGTGTATTATTAAAACAAATTGTCGCCGAGGATTCCGAAATTTCAGTTGGCACTATTATAGCCTATATTGGGGAACCAGGCGAAAGTATTCCTAAATAGCCCTGTTGGAGAAATGATGACAAAAGAAAAATATTCAAAAGAATTTTTACTCGAAATTTACCAAAAAATGGTACTTATTCGGCAATTCGAAGAAAGAGTAAAATTTTTGTTTTTAGAAGGAGTAATGCCAGGCACAATTCACCAGTGCCAAGGACAAGAAGCGACTGCTGTTGGGGTTTGCACGGCGCTTAAAAAAGATGATATTATTACTTCGACTCATCGTCCTCACGGCCATGCTATTGCAAAAGGCGTAAGCGTTCAATCAATGATGGATGAGCTTTTTGGCAAATTAACCGGCTGCTGCAAAGGTAAAGGCGGGTCGATGCACCTCGGGGATTTAGAAAAGGGAATGATTCCAGCCATTGCAATCGTTGGAGGTAATTTGCCTCTTGCCGCCGGTGCAGCTTTGGCTTTTAAAATGCGAGAGGAAAAGCGTATTGCTGTTTCTTTTATCGGAGATGGCGCAACAAATGAAGGGATATTTCATGAAACTCTTAATATGGCGGCTCTTTGGCAGTTGCCTGTTGTATTTGTAATAGAAAATAATCTCTATGGTGCGTCCACTCATGTTAATCTTACTATCAGAACGGATAAAATATCTGAAAGAGCATCAATATATAAAATTCCTGGTATAACAATTGATGGTAATGATGTGCTTGAAGTTTATGAGGCTTCGAAAGAAGTTGCAGAAAGAGCAAGAAATGGTCAAGGCCCTACTCTGCTGGAGCTAGTTACTTATAGAATTACCGGTCATTCAAGACGTGATCCTTGTTTATATCAGCCTGCGCAAGAACGTGCAGAGGCTAAAAAGAATGAACCAATAGGCCGCTTTGGCAAGTATCTTGTTGATAATTTGTATGCTTCACATCAGCAGCTTGAAGAAATAGAAAATAATATTGAAAAAGAATTGGATGTTGTAGTTGAGGCTGCGAAAAGTGCTGCTGAACCGAAACCTGAAGATGCTCTTAGTGATATGTTTGCGGAGTAGATATGCAAAAAATGGGAATAGCAGAAGCGTTGAGAATGGCAATTCGTCAGGAGATGGCTCGTGATGAGAGAGTTTTTTGTATCGGCGAAGATATAGCGATTCCTGGAGGTTGGGGTGGTGCGTTTACCGTAACGCTTGGAATGGAAAAAGAATTTTCGCATCGGATGATTAATACACCAATATCCGAGGCAGGCTTTTTCGGTATAGCCTGTGGTGCTGCTTTAATGGGAATGAAGCCTATCGCTGATGTGCAGTATGCTGATTTCTTATTTTGCGCTATGGATCAAATCTGTAACAATATCGCCAAACTGCGTTATATGTCGGGTGGAAAACTAAACGTGCCAATTGTGATGAGAGCACCGGTTGGAGTTACTGGCCGAGGTTCACAGCATGCTCAAAATATGGAGACATTTTTCATGCCCCTTCAGGGAGTGAAAATTGTCTGTCCCGCAACAGCATACGATGCCGTTGGGTTACTTAGGACTGCTGTTAGAGGACAGGATCCTGTCATGATATTTGAACATAAACTCTTGTATGGTTCAAAAGGCGCTCGCGCAGAAAGCGGGGCGATAGATGGTTCAAGCGAAATACCTGAAGAAGATTTTACTATTCCATTTGGTCAGGCTGTTGTCAGACGCTGTGGAGATGATATTACAGTAGTAGGTACACTATTAATGATGCATAAATGTCTGCAGGCAGCAGAGCAACTTCAAAAAGAAGGAATTAGTGTAGAAGTTATTGATCCTCGTTCTTTAGTTCCTTTTGATTATGTAACGCTTAAAAAATCTATTGCAAAGACATCAAGACTGATGATTGTTGAAGAAAGCCCCAAGCGTTCAGGCATAGGTGCTGAAATTGCAGCAACAATTGCAGAAGAAGCTGTGGATTTGCTTAATGCGCCAATAAAAAGAATCGCTGCGCCAGATACGATTGTTCCATTTTCACCGCCCATGGAAAACTTTTATGTGCCGCAGGTTCAAAGGATTTGTAACGAAATACGACAAATAATACTAAAATAGCCTAACATAGCGGGTAAGCACTTATCCGCTTGGAAGTAACTGCAAAGGAATCTTTATGAGCAGTAACCTTGATTGTGCGAATAATGAAGTTAATACAAAAGCTGCATCACCATATCAGGTGGGGACATTGCGATACTCGCGATTTAGCTTAATCATTGTTTTTATCTGGTTGCTGCTGGGTAATTTCTTCTTTATGCTAATGACAATGACTATTCCAACATTATTACCTCTATCGCTGAAAGCTATGAACGCCTCAAATATGGTTATAGGCTTGGTTGTGGGCAGTATGCCAAGTTTAATGAACATTTTAATTAATCCCATAATAAGTGTCAAAAGCGATAGATATAGAAGCCGTTTTGGACGACGTATTCCTTTCATTTTATTAGGAACGCCATTTCTTGCTTTGTTTTTAATTTTGATTGGATATAGTGATGTAATTGGCGAATGGTTGGCATCGAACATATTTTCTTCTTACAGTTTTTCTAAAATTGGCTTAACACTCACACTAATTTGTATTTTTGCAGTATGTTTTCATTTCTTTAACCTTGTCGTATCGTCTATTTACCAATATTTAATACCTGATGTTGTGCCTGAGCATTTTATGGGCAGGTTTTATGCATGGTTTCGGGTGATGGGAATGCTTTCGGGATTTTTGTTTTACCGGTATATTCTTGGTTTCTCAAACACTCATATGAAGGAAATCTATCTTGTTATTGGTATTGCATATTTAATTTGTTTTCTTCTTATGTGCCGATATATTAAAGAAGGGCAGTATCAGCTGCCTCCAGAAAGAGTTAAAAGCAAAGGTTTTGTTGATTCGGTCAGGCGTTATTTAAGTGAATGCCTTTGCGATCCAATCTATAAATGGATATTTCTGGGCACAACCATTTTCGGGATTGCTCTTATCCCGCTTACCACATTTTTAATATTTTTCCCTCGTGATAATCTTGGCATGAGTTTAGGAGAAATTGGGAAAATTAATGGTTGGTCCACATTATTAATAGGCTGCTTATTAGTGCCTTTAGGTTCTATCTCTGACAAATTTCACCCTTTACGAATTTATATTTTAGGCATTATCGTATTTGTTATTGGAATGGCTATTTCATTTTTCACAATACAAGATAAGTCAACCTATTTTATATATAGCATGATTACACAGGCTTTATTTGTGCTTTATATTGTGAGTTGTGGCCCAATGTTTATTCTTCTTGTGCCAAAGGAAAAGTACGGCCAATTCGGTTCAGCGAATGCCATAATTAATTGCGTTGGACTCATCATAGGAAATTTTCTGGCCGGAAAGTTTTTTGATATTATGGGAAGTTACCGCTATCAATATATTTGGGTTGCTTTCTTCGGAGCATTATCGCTCATTCCAATGTACTTCGTATATCGAGAGTGGCTACAGCGAGGAGGAGCAAAAGGATACTCCCCTCCGTAGTCGCGTAAACTGCAATCAAAAATTACGAAAGTAGAAAGGCCAATATGGCAATGACATCAAAACAACGAATGTTAATAGCATTAAATGGCGGAATTCCTGATCGACTGCCTGTGACAGGTCATTTTGTTACGCCATCATATCTCAATAAATATATGGAGGATATTTCGATTGAGGAATTTTATGATGCTTGCGGTTGGGATCCGATTACATATCCTACATATCACAAACCTGATGAAAACAAAGGTGAATATTATGATCCCATTCAGAAAGAAATTGGATTTCTTGAAAATCGCCGGATATGTACTGACGATTGGCGGATAGAATCAGAAACGCTGCCGGGGCGTAACTATCCGGCCAAAACATTTAAATTTGTTACTCCCAAGGGCAATTTAAATATGGTTTTAGAATTTGATGAATATAGTGCCTGGGTTACTGAATATCCTGTCAAGAAGAAGGATGATATTGACTTGATCGGCCAATTTGTTACGGCTCCAAAATGTGATGTTGAAGCTGTAAATAGGGTAGCGGATTCTTATGGCCAGCGAGGATTGATTCGTAGTTATATTTGCTGCTTTGATATTTTTGGTCAGCCTGGCACCTGGCAGGATGCTTGCTGTCTTTATGGTGTTGAAAAGATGATTATGGCAACAATAGATGACCCGAAATGGGTACATGAATTTCTATCCATTCTCTTTGAACGCAAAAAGATATATACTGAATCTCTTAAGGGAGCAAAATATGACATCCTTGAACTTGGCGGGGGAAGTGCATCATCATCAGTAATCTCGCCGAAAATATTTGATGAATTTGTTGCTCCATACGATAGTCAATTAATTGAAATCGCTCATAAAGCTGGACAAAAGATTTCTTATCATACGTGCGGTGGAATGATGGCCATTCTCGAAAATATAGCCGCTATGAAACCTGATGCAATGGAAACATTTACTCCTCCTGGCATGGGAGGTGATGTAAATTTAGCCGAGGCTCGCAGGCGAATCCCTCAAAATATTTGCATGATAGGCGGCTTTGACCAGTTTCATTATTTTAAAGATTGTGATCCCGACGAGACTCGCGAAGAAGTAAGACGCTGTTTCGAAGCGGCGGGTAAAAACGGTTCTTACATCCTATGTCCATCAGACCAATTTTTTGAAGGTAATCCTGAACTTCTAAAAGTTTTTGGTGATGAGGCATCAAAGTGTACCTATTAAGATACGATAAAAAATATAATATAATTACAAGGAACAAACATAATGTGTGCTATGACCTCGCGTGAACGTGTGATGCGATCGCTAAATTTTGAATCTGTCGACCGTGTTCCTAAGGATCTTGGGGGTATGGCATCAACGAGTATAAGCGCTTTTGCTTATCCCAAACTGGTAACAGCTTTAGGATTGCCTCAGCGAAGATGTCGTGTCCATGACACAAGTTCAATGTTGGCTATGCCCGATATGGACGTGCTTGATGCTTTGGGGTGCGATGTTGTCATTATTTGGGATTGTGTGACCAATGCTTTTGATGATTCCAACAAGTGGCAAGATTACGACTTTAATGGCCGCCTTTCTGCCAGAGTCTGCGATAGGAGCATATTTATAGACCATCCTGATGGTACTATAACACAACCACAAAGAAGTTCTATTATGCCACCTACTTCTACTGTTTTTGATTTAGCTCATGGTGGAAATCCTCTGGATCTTAGTGCAGAACTACCGAAGCCGAATTTAAAGCAGGTTAAAGCTGATTTGGACAAGTATTTCCCTGCTGATGAATATATCAAAAAACTTTCATTGCATTGCAAAAATGTTCGTAATTCTACTGATAAGGCAATCTTTCTAAATGGACCCATTAGTTTAAGTATTTCCATCTGTCTTCCCGGAGGTTTAGCCGTTTGGCCAATGATTTGCATGACTGAACCGGGTTTTGTTCAGGATTACCATGGTATTGTAACCGAAGGTACTGTTAAGTTGATCGAAGCAATTCTCCCTGAAATTGCTAATAATGTTGATATAATTATGCTTGCGGCGGACGATTGGGGTACACAGCAAAACCTAATTGCGTCACCGGCTATATTCGAAAATTTGTATTTGCCGTACTATAAACGTGTTAATGATTGTATTCACCAAATTACTCCAGAAGTTAAAACCTTCCTTCATAGCTGTGGTGCAATTTATGATATTATAGATTTGATAATTAAAAGCGGCTTTGATGTTCTAAATCCGGTCCAATGGTCTGCTGGTGAGCAGGGGTATATGAAATGGAAAGATAAATGCAGAAATAGAATTGCGCTTTGGGGAGGGGGAGTAAATTCACAGGTTACTCTCCCGCTGGGATCAATCAAAGAAGTTGTCAATGAATCAAAAAAGGTAGTTGATTATTTAAAACAGGATAGCGGTTATGTATTCAACAGCATTCATAACATAACGGCGGAAATTGACCCTGAAAAAGTAATTGCAATGTATAATGCTGTTTAGCAATTTAAGAGAAGAATATATGAATATAGATATACTTATCTTAAACACAGCTGTAGTAGATTTTCGCAGCGATGAATTTGGCTTTGTAGGAAAACTTGCTGGCCCTGGTGGACTTGCAAAGTGTAAAAGTACCGATATGCCATCCTATACTCAGAATTTATACAAACAATGGATTGATGGAGGAAAAGCAGCGGCAGGCGGTCCCGGCAACACAGCGCCTTTAATTGCCAAAGCAGGTTTAAAGGTTGCTGTTGGAGTGAATCTCGGTAAAGGCAATTTTGACGGCCTCGATATACAGGGAAGATTTTTCTACGAGACAATGAAAAAATATAATGTTGATATGTCGCAGATTTTCATCCATCCTGATCTGCCTACAGGCACAACATTTATCGATGAAAAAGCAAACCACGAACGCGGCGGAATAGTATATTTTCCAAACGCAAACAATGAGTTCGATTTTGAATATTTCAAAAAATCTGTCAAAAAACTGAAACCCAAGATAGTTTTTTATATGTATTCCGGCCTTTCAGATAGAGGTGATGCCAATAACGGCAAAGACCTTGCAAATTTTATCAAATGGTGTATGGAAAAAGGCATAACAACAATAGCTGACAGCCATACGCTTGCCGGAAATCCGCAGAGCTTAATAGAAAAAGAAAAATTTGTTCTTGAATATAAACTCCTGGAGCCATTGTTGCCTGTACTCGATATATTTTTTACATCCTATGATGAAGCGAGAATGATAGAAAACACAATTGGCGAAAAGGGCAGATATGCAGGTGTTTCCCAAGAGGAATATATTGAGAATTTCCTGAGATGGCTGTCGGCTCGATTTTGGAGCGCCAACAATAATCCGAGAATATTAGGCGTAACAGTAAAAGATGGAGCGTATGTAATTTATAGGGATGCACATAGCAATATTACCGGCCCAACTAAAGTAACTTCATCATTTATGACAGGAAATGTTAATGATCTTGCGGGAGCAGGGGATTCGTTCAGGGCTGGATTAATTACGTATATTGCAAAAAAAACGAGTAGTTTTAGGAATAATAAAATAGAAATTGAACAAGCGGTTCAGATGGGAAATCTGTTTGCCTCACTTTATATTAAAGCACCTTTAATGGATAGATACAGCTTTATAGTCACATTTGAAAGAATGCTTAATGTTATAGAGACAAAAATAGTGTTTCAAAGTTTCGAAGAACTTTTAAGAGCTTTATAGCTTTAAATTTTTAGTATAATTTCCTTGGCCTTTTTTTCGTAAATCTCCTGCCATTCAGGAGCCAATAAACATTCTGTTACTTCGTATCCTTCTTTGCCATAATATGATGCTGGTGCACCATAGTGCATATAGCCATTGGAATAAGCAGCTATAAAAGTATGTTCGTAAGATGAAGCTTTCTTAATGTTCAAACCAACTTCCGCAAGTACTTCTGCAGATGAAGTTATTATGATGCAATCGTCGATTCTTATGCCCTGAACTTCGGCAGCAATTGTTTCTTCGCCAGATTCATCATTTATTGCCTTGTGTTTTTTGAGAGTCTCAATATCGTCCTGAATTCTTGTTAATTTCTCCATCGCATAAATGTTTTTTAAATATTTCTCTATGTTGCTTCTAATAACGGTATCCATAGAGGCTAATTCATCGGAATCAATTTTTTTCTTTTGTAGATACATATATGAATAATCCGCAGGATGTTCAGAATTGAGAGCATATTTAATATATAACGGCAGGAAGCTTTTGAAATTCAAGCTCATGAACCTTAAAGATTCTAATAATTCTGTTTGTTCTTTCTGCAATTTTGCGATGCACTCGGGGATATCTGTTCGACGAGGAAGCTGGATTGTTTCTGAAATGACATTTAATTTTAAGTTTTCACTTGTTTGTATTTTTTTCAATGCCTCAAGAGTACTCAAACCTAGCATATTACCAAGTGGTTTAATATCTCGCACCCTGTTGAAATCCTTAAAGGTTGTGTCAATAACATCGCCGGCGGCTCCCTGTAAAAATAATGCCATTGCATCATTGCCAAGACTCTCTTCGATCACTTTCGAAGCAATACCTGTGAAATTTGCAGTAATGGAACCTTTCGTATCGCCGAAAAGAAGATGACAAGCAAAATTATAAACCACAGCTAACGGCTTTCCATCCATCCTGTCGATTCGAATTATGCCAATCTCAGGGTCAAGAGGTCCAACTCCAGCTACTTCTTCATCCGGCGGACATGGATTTGAATGACGGATAGTCCAATGTTTGCCATTTTTTAATCGCAATGTTCGATTCATTGTTATTCTGTCTTCATGACCAACCCCGAAGCCGATTCGCACTTCTGTCATGTTTTGCATTGCTCGTTTCACAGCATCGAATGTTCGTTCAATTTGTTGGCGGTCATCACATAACATTCTTACGGGAGGATGGGTATGTGAGGCATTTACTAAAACATTGCAGCCTGGGATTTTTAATTTGTTTTGAATCCGGCTTCGCAGGTTCAGTAGGAAATCATCACTTACGTCGTATAACATATCCTTGCTAACAGTCCTGCCGTTAATAGCAGTAACATCCATTGCAATGATAACGATTTTTGTTTCGCCATTATCTAATACAAGTGCTTTGGCGTATAATGGATCGCGAATGACAGCTTGCTTTGAATCAATGGTTATATCGCTTTTGGCTACGCCTGCTCGTAAAATATTTTTGTTCATGTTTAATCCCCGATAATATCTTTGAATATTCCGCCGCTTTGTTTATAAAATTCCTGATCTAAATTAAATATTCCATTTTTTGGTTCAATCCATAATGCGCCTGCACAAGGATGTTGATTTTTCATCTGCTGCCAATTCTTATAATTCTGATGGCCATTTGATTCCAGAACTCCTATCTTCATACCAGGAAGAACAGGCAATCTTGTGGCTACATTTTTATTCCAATCTACCAAAATCGGGTTTACAGTCAAATCAGCGCAAAAACATGGAATATTTTTTTCATGAGCTATTTCTACTATTCGCAGACTCATACTCATCGTCTTGGCAATCGGCTTTAAGGCTATCGCAGAAAAACCCTGGTCAATTTTAGCCAAAGCGTCCCGATCTGAATGAGCACTTTCATCGGCAGCTAATCTTACGGGAATATCAGATACATCTTCTTCAAATTCTTCGGCAAACGGTTCTTCCATCAAAATTATTCTGTCAAGTGCACCAGTCTTTTTTGCGAAATCAAGAAATTGCATCAACCTATCTTTACTGTCATAGCGGCCATTGGCATCCAAATAATATGGAATATGGCCATTATCAGTATATTGAGTTTCAATGCCTTTTACTGCTTCGTGAATTTGTTTTAATCTGTTTTTATCCCACTCAAGCATCTTATCAAGGTTGTCATCTTTATCAGGGTCGCAGCCAATTTTAATCTTTAAAAAGAAATAGCCTTGTTTTACAGCCTCAACAATGTTTTCTAATGATACGTCATAGCTCATTAAAGGAATGTTAGCTAATTTAGCATGTTTGCAATAAAGTGCAGGTTTAATATCTTCGGGTAGCATATCATCAAAATTGCTAGTGCTGTTGTCTTTGCAATATAGAATCCACGCAGCATTATCAACAGCAACGAGACTATTGAGAACAAATGTAAGACGAAGATGGGGGTTATTCGTTATTTTTTTGCCATATTCATAAACTTCAGGCAATATTTTATCGAGCAAATCGAAAGGCGTGTGCCATTCAATTTGTTTTGCTTTTTCAAGAGCATATGATGTCAATTGAAACATCATATTATTTCCATCGTGTTCGGAATTAGATACAAAAACATTCGCATCAGACCACAATGTACTTTGTGTACCAAGGCCGACAGCTTCATTGCCTGATTCGGATTGCATATACGCGGTTGTTTGCCAAAGTTCAGTAAGATAACCACCTTTGAACCCAAATGGGGCAATAAGTGGTTCTCTTTCAAAGCTACAATTAGTCTTAATAATTTTCATAATTAGTCTTTGAAGAAATGTTTCGCCTCATCCCAGTCTAATGGTAGTTTGATTTCCTTATTCAGTTCCGCACTCATCTGCGCTGCCCAACCGATTTCTGCAATTGTCTGTGAATTTACAAAGCTAAGCGGTGATTTTATATTATTTTTAATACAATCGATAAAATGGCAAACACATGCTCCGGTTTGATGTTCTACTACATTACCGCTATCTGGTGTTGTCGTATATTCAGGCCAGGCTAAATCACCTGCATCTTGTTTATCCAATGGTCTTATCCATTTGCCGGCAGTTGTTTTATTTGACCAATAACGAACTTTGTAAGGTCTGTCAATTTGAGATTCAAAGATAAATCCGCCTTCGGTACCAAATAAATTATGATATGCATCATAGCCATTGCCATTATCAATATTCCCAAAGGAAAAACCTGTTGTTCCATTATCAAATTTTATCATAATATTGTAAATTGGCTCTGCTTCAAATTCTCTTACCTGTGATTTAAGTTTTGTAGCATATACTGCAATCGGCTTTGCCTGGCTTTGCATGGCGTAAATCATTACCGATATAGCATGGTTGATGCCCATTCCAATTGCATCGCCCATCGTCTCTTTGCTTAATTTCCAGACTTTATCACCTGCTATATTAACCGGATGACGATAATTGACCTGAATTTGTGTGATTTTCCCAAAAACACCATCGGCAACCATTGTTCTAAGTCTTTGTTCCAGACTATCGAAATATAATATATAATCCACAAATGTTTTAAGGTTTGGATTTGTTTTTTCAAGTTCGATCTGCCTGCAAAAATCATAAAATTTTGTGGCACACGGTTTTTCACTAAAAACATGTTTGCCTGCCTGCATAGCAGCTATCGATTGAGGCCCATGAAAACTATTTGGACTTACAAGCCAAAGCGCATCAATGTCTTTGTTGTTAATAATATCGTTGTAATCTGATACTAAAAGATTTTCTGATAACTTTAAATTTCGTAAAACTTCTTTGCCGCGGTCTGTATTCTTTTCAAATAATGCAATAATTTCAGCATCATTGCGTTCGCAAATCCGCTGCATCTGAACATTGCCCATCCAGCCGGCACCAACAAATCCTATTTTAATTTTCTTCATTACAATTCCTATATCTCTGAAAGCTTAACTGTTCTATTTTCTTTTGCTGACTTTATGGCTGCAAATGCGACTCGTGTCGCCATAACAGCATCATCAATGCCACAAACAACAGGACCTGTTCCGTTTATCTCATCAACGAAATATTCCAATGCATGTGCATGGCCTTTATCCGGTTCGGCTGTAAAAATCTTCATCGGGTCATTTGCTGCAACAGCATCTTTACAGGCAGCTTGTTTCTTTTCGAGCCAGCCGTACAAACCGTTTTGTGTACCTATGTTTGGATGACAATCACCAAGCATCGGATATACTCTTTTTGCAAACGCCCCTTCTATTCCTGCTGTGCGAACTTCAAGCATATGATCAACTATTACAGCGCCGCCATTTCCAAAGGCTTCATAAAGCTCTTTTGGATAACCAAATGTTCCATTTGCACACATAACCAATGTAGCTAATTCTCCTGTTTTATATCGTACTATTACCGCATGATTGAGCATTCCCTGTTCCATTGCGACAACTTCGATTGGTTCTGCATTAAGAAACCAATTGCATATATCTGTGAAGTGAGTCATTTCAAATAGCATTGGCCCGAACGGTGCTTGCTGTTTATCAAATACCCAAGCCTTCCAGCTATACCAATCATCATTTATGCGAACAGATATTGCTGCTTTGCCATTATCAGGTAAGTTCGGCCGTTTTAAACCCTCTCTGTCAAACCGCCACCGACATGACTTAGGATTTTCCATATGCGATCTGAAAATCGTATGAGCTTCTCGCATTGCAGGCGAACTGCGGCGATTATGGCCGACGCAAAATGGAATATTAGCAGCATGAACTATTTTTTGTATTTCGTACATTTCATCGAGAGTACGAGCCAATGGTTTCTCGCAATATACCGGCTTTTTAGCTTTTGCGGCAGCAGCTATAATTGGCAAACGAAGCTTTTCAGTGGTGGCAACACATATAGCGTCTATCTGCGGATCATTGATCGTTGCATTAAAATCTTTGCCAATGTTTAACGCACAAAATCTTTCTTTGCATATCTGCAAGGACTCATCTGAAAGATCACAGCAGGTATGAAGAGACATTTTTTGTGAATTGGCAATGTTTGGTATATGCTGCATACGTGCAAGCATACCACAGCCTATTACTGCAAAATTTAATTTAGTAGATTTCATAAAAGCTTTTTTCTCAATATTTGCACGCTTTAATCGTATTAATCATCGTTTCAATATTTTCCGGCGGTACATCGTAATCAATATCATGGGAAGAAAAGATTAAGGCTCCATCTGGTTTTCCAACTATTTCAAATAAGTTGGCTATATGTTCACGAATATCCTGTGGAGTACCTTGTGAAATTGTGAAACAATTATCCAGCCCGCCATAAAGAGCAAGTTTTTGGCCAAAACGAGATTTAAAATTGGTCATGTCATTAAGGTGAGGCTGAAGTGGATTGATTGCATTAATTCCAATTTTTATAAAGTTCTCGAATAATTCATCTGTCATTTTTCCATCGGTATGAAAAAGTACGGGAATCTTATGGTAAGCTGCGATATCGGCAAGTTCTTTTGCGTAATCAAGACAATGTTCCAAAGTCGAATTCATAGACATTGATAAGCCATTGGTGTCGGCAATATCTTCCTGGATATATAATGCAGTAATGCCCAATCTACAAGCACGTTCAACCACTACTTTGAAAGTATCACAAATTCGACGTGAAAGTTGCTTCAATTCTTCGCGATGGTCCATCACATCCATATATATTTGTTCATAACCCAACATTGAAGCAATAACGCCCCATGGTGTTATGACATTCATTATTACTGCTTTATCTAGGAATTGCTTTATATCAGTTTTGACTAATTCAAGAACGTCTTCGGCATTTGGATCAGGCATTGGAATTGAGCTTGTATTTTCCCAACGTAAAGGATAGGGTTCAGACAATCGCGATGCGCAGCCAACTTCAACATATTTGCCGCTCGGAAATGTTAAAGTTGGGAATGATTCTATAACATCTGCACCATAGTGCGTTACTCGCCAGTGTCGATTGCCGATAGACTGCTCATATTTAGCCATCAATCTTCTGTCCATCCAAAAGTTAAACGGAACCCGGTCAGGCTTCTCATGTGCCAACGCCATTAAAAAACGCGTTTTTGAATCCAATTTATTTCTCCAAATTAATAATAAGAACAAATAATATTAACTATGTACTTTTTTAGTCTCATCAGAGTCTAGTAATTGTTCTGTATTTTTGTTTTCAATTTCCGACAACCGTTTATGTCCAACAACATACCCATCATCAAGACTATCTCTGCGTTTTTCTTTCAATAAACGTACGAGATCTCTAAAATTACTCAATCCACCTATAAACAGCCAGATTGCCACAATTACAGAAATTGCCATATTTATAATTAGATAGAATGCCCACCATTTGCCCCACACCTCTTTGGAAATCCCGAATTTACTATGAATAATATTTCCGAGGATAAATATAAAAACCCAGAATAAGGTAAGAAGAATTGACGCAATGGATATTATTTTGTCTGACAAACTGAAATCCTTTCCTATGCCGAATTTTGCAAGAAATCGCCAATTGTCTGCTTTATGTTTCGGTTCATTATCATCAATCGCATATTTACCTCTATGGAATAAACGATCAAAATCAAGTTCTTTATCTGGTTTTGTTAAAAGAGATACCACTAGATATGCAAGGAGTGCAACAACAGTAAAGAAGAAGGCCATTTCCATTCCTGTTAATGGGAATGATTCAGAGAAGCGACTAAATACTGTGGGATATTTTTGTTTTAGCGATGGCAATAAATATGGCCATAAAATACTTTGTAAAACAATACCTGATATTGAGCATATTGCTCCTAATATCATAGCAGCCCATGCACCTTGGACAGTACCTCTTTTCCAATAAAGGCCTCCAAGAATTACTGCGCCGGCGCCCCCTAAATAAATAGCGCCTGTTATAGCGAAATACATAAAAATGAAGTCTTTTAGGTTAAAAAATAAACTAAAGAAAAATGCAAATAATGCAATACCGATAATAGAAAGTCGCAAAGCTTTTATATGAGATTTAGGAGTAAATGGCTTCCCGCGCAAAGGCATTATCACATCCTGGACCATAATTGATCCCCATGAATGCAAATATGTTTCATCGGTAGCAATGTTGCCTGCTATAAAAGAGGCGCATAAAAGACCAACAATTCCAACAGGCAATAAATGTAAAAGTCCAATAGGTACTGTCAATTGCTCACGCATCTGTGAATCTGAAATCTCAGCTAAATTATTGTTAATTGTCTCAGTGATTGATTGGAAATTACTACCATTCATCACGACAAAGATGCAAACTGGAACGAAAAAGAAAAATACATTATATATGTAATTTCGCCAACCCACCAGAACACTGGCCATTCTAGCCTCGTGTGGATTTTTTGCCGAGCAATTATATGCCTGACTGCCTTGCCATGCATTATATCCGTAAACAGTAAGCACAATCTGAAATATAAAATACCAGAGGTTAAATCCTTCAACGTTTTTAATATCGAAAGGATCTAACATTGATTGACCGGGTGGAGCGGCTGACAGTACGGTTATAATATTGCTCCAGTCAATTTTAAAGAGGAGTATTATAATAACTGCAAATGTTGCAAAATTAATGATTTGTCCCTGACAAAAATCAGTAACCATTACAGTAATTTGTCCACCTGATATTGTAAAAGCAACCGCAACCGTTAATAAGCTAGCCATCACCAAAGCCAATGTCAAATTAATTTGGATACCGCAAAAATTGGTCGTATATACAGGCAGACCCAAAAGATAAATCAAACATCGTCCGGCTATGGCAGGAAAAATACCATAATTAAGAACACCGGAAAACCATGCAATCATTCCAGCGAAAATTCTAAACTTACGGCTATATCGTAACTCGAAAAACTCTGCCATAGTCATCGCTCGAGTTGCCCGAAACCTATATGTGACAAAACCGGAAACAGAAAGAAGCATACCAACCGCGGGTAACAACATCAATTGCCACCAGATTCCACTAAATCCAACTTTATAATATATTTCCCATGAACCAACTACGGAGATAAAACCTAAACCAACTGCGCCGCCAGCTACAGTCAATAAATATCTTCCTGCACAACGATTAGCCGCCAAAAAATCAGCGACACTGACAGAGTATTGTTTCATCCAGCATATTATGGCAGTCAGTATCAGGAATAAAACGCAGATAATACTGCCATCCAAAAAAGTAAAACGCATTTGTACTCCGTTTCAAAAATAATTCTTATTAATAAATTTTTATTAAACCTTCAAAAAGGCAATAATGTTTTTTGATTTTTAATTTATTTATCCAACTGCGAACTTCTAAAGTCTTCCAATTGCCAGAATTGTCACCTCCGCCGTTATTATTCTCCCAAAGCCATAAAGGTGTCGGCCAAATGCAGTACTTCGGGCTGACAGCTTTATAAAAGTCTTCTTCAACCCCAGCCTGACCGTGATGAGCCATTTGAACATAATCTGATTTTAGTTCTTTTTTGAATTTACTATTTAATAGTTTTCGACCTCCCTCAACTCCAATATCTCCTAAAAAGCATATGGATTTATGTTTATCCCAAAATTTCATAACTACACTCGAATTATTAATAGCATTGGTAGTAATTTCAGAATTTTTGATGCCAAGAATCTTAATGGTTATCCCATCAATTTTAATTGTCTGTCCCAATTTCAATGATAAAATTGGTATTTCCTTCTCGTGTAAGGCTCTATTAAATTCAGATGCCGTTTTTAAGCTATCCTGCTCATAAACTTTTATCCACTCTTCATCTAAAAAAGAACCAAAAACTTTATCTATTTCTAAGCCTTGAGGTTTTTTTAATATAGTTGTCAAAGCTTCAATATGGTCAACATGCTGATGTGATATAAACCATGCATGGACTTTATTTCCAAGAGCACCCAAGAAACCTTTTAAATAAGAAGCATCTTCTGCGAAGCCTCCATCAATTACTATTACTTTGCCATGAAACGTTTGTATTACGTAGCTGTTCATCTGACTGCCAGTTTGAGAAGGTAATTGCCAAAGCGTGAAAGTATCTGTGTTGGCAGCACAGACATGTGGAATTAAGAAAATGCAAATGGCAATAATAAGTAAATTGAGTTCTTGATTACGAAACAATTTTTTCTAACCCTTTATTTTTTATATTATCTTTTTTGATAATTTCGATATCATCAGGCTTTTCAATTATGGTATGAACTTGTCCATGCTTGTCTTTTTCATGACTAACAGTAACCTTGCCATAAGGTGTTGGAAAAGTGCCTTTAGCCCAATTTAAATCTGCCAATTCAGGTTTTATAAGTAGTTTTTTTGAACCCGGCTCCAAAGGCTGAAAACCTAAAACGTGCTCGCTTAACCATGCGGTTGGTCCGCTAGCCCAGCCATGACATAAACTGTGACGTGTACTTTTATAGCAACCTTTACCATATTCGATATGAAAATCTTTCTTTCCTAATGGAACGATTTCGTCGATGCGAGAACTATCTTTCCATGCAATATCAAAATCTTCCCAAAAAGTTGTGGCGCCTAAATCCAGCATAGCGCCCCAATAATCACGAATTATATCCAAAGCTTCCTGATAATTGTAGATTAGAGAATGAGCCTGCAGTATGTAATATCCAAAAAAAGTTGATATCCCATCGCAGGGTTCAGCACTTAACAAATTATTAGTTTTTTCGGAGTCAAGCATATTTGCAAGAGCCATTATTGCAATTGCTTGCTTTCTATGTGTATCGATAGGTTTAATCCTTGATAGTCTTGCAACAGCATCAAGACATTTTTGCTCCTCGGAAAATTCTTGCAGATGCTTACAAAGCCAGGCTCCCGCCTTAAAGGCAAGTATCATCATAGCTTGTAGGCCGCCATCCAAAGCATTTTTATCGCCGGTTGTTGGCCAATCCAGAAATCGCTGATTTGGCAGTATCTCTTGATTAGATTCATTGATATAACCCAATAATTGGTCAATCAAACCAAGCAAATAACTTCTCTGATTTTTGAGATATTTGATGTCCCCCTGATACATATACCAGTCTTTTTGAACGAGAATCCACCATAATGAATAAGAAGGGATTTCATTAATCCATTTAGGAAGTGGAGTTATGTCCTTAACAAAGTCAAGGCTTTGAGGAACAATCTGGTTATTGCCAAAAACATAATTAATTGTCATCACTTCAGGATGCATATCTCCAAGCCAGACAAGTCGGTCTCTTTTGAGGCCATCCCATAAATATTCCTGCATATTAAGATGGACAGTATAAGCGCCCGTTTGCCAGATTTTATTAAGTCGTTCATCATTACATTCGAATTTGCCTTTATATTCCAAATCTCGAAATACTAATACTGCACATAGTTGCTTGATCTCAATAAATGTATTTTTGTCAACAATATCAACTCTGACAAATCTAAAGCCTGTGTTGCCGAACTCAAATGTTCCAAGCCATGGTGCCTCAACAATACTATCATGCATTGCATGATTATTATTGGGTTGCCCCATTGCTTCACTTACAGATTCACCAAAACGAATACGTAATCGAACAGGCTTACTTTCTGATGTTTCATTAACAGTGATTCTGATTCCACCATTCAATTCGCACCCAAAATCCAAAAGAATACCGGATGGCATGTCTTCATATTTTAAAATACAGCATGATAAATTTTGCAAAGCGGATTGATGTGATTTGCTAATCAACAATTCATCGCCACTTTTATTTTGCACTAAATCCTGGCTTTGCCAGACAATACGTGTTGGTAAAATATATCGTCTCGTTAGTTCTTCAGGCACAGACCTTTTGTAAATATCTTTTATCAATTTAAATCTCCATAACAATTTATATATCAAGTGGGTTCATTTAATCAAATAATTCCGAATCGAATGTTGCAATTTCAGGTGGAATTTCTTTATAAATATCCCATCCATCCTTGCATGCCGTAAGACGGAGATAACAATCTCCATTCGGAGTAGGGAACTTAGCGGCTAATATCTGCGGCAAGGGTGGATTAGTTTTGATATTTAACAAAGGCTTTATTGTAAGACTAGAACAACCGGGAACCTTTGGTCTTACACCTAATATTGATGCTATGAAATGATATAGAGGATGTGATGACCAACCATGACAATCACTCCGCGATGGTTCAGGTTTTTCCAAAAATGTCGTCAGGCCGTTATCAAGCATATCATGCCATAATTTCAAATCCGGCCAAATCAAATCGGTTCGTCCAATATGGTACATAGCTTCATAAAGATAAAATTTAAAATAAACAGTGGCTTTTACAACAATTGGGTTGTTTAAAATATTATCCATTAAAATCTGTCCATCAACAACACCTAGATATGTATCAGTGAGGATTGCTAAGATATTTGTATGTTGACTTAAATGTAAACCACTTGGTTCATCGATAAATATCTGGCGATCGGGATCAAATGCCTTTTTGCGTAATATATCCCTGATATTCTTGGCCTGCATTTCAAGCTGATCTGCACGTTCTATATTGCCCATAACCCGATAAATATTAATCGATTGTTGAAGTGCGTATAAATAGAAAAAGCTAACTATGAAACTGTTGCCTTCAGATGACCCTGGCGGTTCCCCATTTGGCCAAGCAGGATGGTTAGTTGCATCAACTATATACCATTCGGGAGCGTAAAGGCAGCTTTTTTCCTTACGCAATGTTTTTCTGCCAACAAGTCCATCTGCTTTAATTAAAGAGTTGAAATAATATAAGATCGTTTCAACACCAAGCATATACCTGCGAATAAAATCAACATCGCCGCGCCACATAAGAAAATCATTGAGCATCGCGATATAAATAAGGCTAAAAAGTGGTAATTCACTTACGCCTCGAATTGGATAGCCGCCCTGAGTCAATCCATTTGGCAAACGTGAGCGATCAAATGCATCAATAGCTTCTCTTGCTAATCTGTCATCATTCGATATAACGTAAGACAATAAGGCTTCGATTCGAGAATCACCTATATATTGTACTTGTTCATAATAAGGGCAATCGAAATATGTTTCATTTGTGCATAGTTCAAATGTTCTTATACCCGGCTCTATTAAACGACTAAACCAACTATCCGCTTCAAATGTTGATTTTATTTCGTTTGGATAACCAGTTGATCTATATGATAATTCCTTTAATTCAAGCGGCTGCTGTTTAGTTTGAATATCAAGCTCTATGTATCTCCAGCATCTGCACCATAATGGCTCAAATATAATGTCGTCTTTACCTTGTAGTCGTAACCGATCTGTTATCCCAACCATGATTCTGTTACCTACTTCATTTCGATTGCCCTTACTTTTAACATCATCATTCAACTGCAAGCCTTCCTGATAGGTTACGTCTATACAAGCACCATCTCCGCCACTTACCTTTAACTTTGGATACCCAACAACTAAAACCTCCTTATCCAAAATAATTTTATATTTGCTATTTGCTGGCACAACTATCGATTCTGAATTATTCGACGAATTTTTTGCAAGGAATGAAATTTTATTTTGCAAATCCCCCTTTTCTGACGCAATACCATCTATTATTACACGTCTGCAATTTCCTAAACCAAATGTTTCAGCCTTTAAAGCAGGTAAAGTCCTGGGAAATAAATTCCATTGCAGAAGTAATTGAGGATGTTTTTCTTTTAGATGATCTCTGGCAAGACCCAAAACTTTCACTGGTTTATACTCTTTTTCAAAGACTTCTTTTGATGGGCAGTGATCATCTAAAGTATAACCGACCATATCATATCCTGCCCCTATACAAAGAGCATGCTCTGGCAACGGAAGCGTTTGGTTACCCAACCATCTTCTGTATTTCCATAATTCTGGCGTGCAACGAATTTTACCATCTAAATACTCAAGCACACCGAGAAAACCTGGTCGGGAACTCACTTGTCCTGTTGGAGCAGTGTCTCTGTCATACCACACTACAGCAGAAATAACATATGGACCAGATTCCGATTTCAGAGATGAAAAATCGTATGTATCAAAAAAATATCTATCGAGTGATCCTCTTTGAGGTCCGAGACCTATAAATTTTCCGTTAAGATAAAGCTTGTATCTGTTATCCGCTGAAAGATGCAGACGGACTGGTAGTGAGGCCTTGCTTGGAAAATAAGTGCAGAACTGGACTACTTCAAAACTGCTTCCAGAATCTTGTGTCCATACCCAGTTCCCTGGCCACGCTAATGGATCAAACGGGGTTTTGTATATCAATTTAATCATAAATGTTAATCCCTTAGTTTCTAATTCAATTCTAATTGCATTTGCAGTGTAAAACATTTAACAATAAAAATCAATTCAAAAGTGTTTAAAAGTGATTGAGGGGTAAATATTATTGTTTTTGTTAAAAAAACGGGGTTTTTAGCAGTTAAATTTGTAGAGCTTTTGAAAAAAAATAGAAAAAATAAGAAATGACTTGACTTTTATGGATAATTGAAATAAATTGATATACACTGGTTAAAGAATTCCAAAAGGACTTAAAATGATTTCAAGTATAATGGTTAAAGATAAGATTGTGGCTGACTATATTGTTTCTGGTAAATGTAAAGTCAGTGATAAGTTACCAACTGTAAGAGAATTGGCTAAAGAGTACAATGTTAGCTATGTCACAATACTTGAGGCCGTAAAGATTTTAGCGCAGGAAGGTGTGGTTGTTAAAAGACAAGGGAGCGGCATTTATATTTCACCTAAACCTGCCAAGTCTAAAGATTATCCAATAGTAAAAAGGATTGGCTATATTACCAATAGTTTTGCGGTAAAAAATGCATTTGGTTACAAAATCCTTGAAGGAATTGAAAGGGTCACTTGTAAAAGCGGATATAGGCTCGAAGTTGCCAATAGTAATGGGGATTTCGACAGAGAAAAGCAAATAGTCGCAGCATTTATAGAAGGCGGCATAGATGGATTAGTGCTTTATCCTGCCGACCCCAGATGTTCTGAGTATGAATATTTAGCTAGTGAGTTTAAAGATACCCCAATCGTTACCGTAGACCTTGCACAAACAAGCATGCAAAGGTCAAGTGTTGTATTCGATAACTGCAATGCTGGCTATGAAATTACTAAGCATCTAATTGCAAAGGGACGAAGAAAACTTTTATTTTACTACAATTCTTTGGATGAATCTAACAGAGCAATTCAGGATCGTTTGTCTGGCATTAGAAAAGCAATTCAACAAGAATTGGCAAATGATAGTGGAATAATTTTCTCTGTTGAAAGTTGGTCAGGCAATAGTTTGAAGTATTCGTATGATAAGCTTGAAACAATTATGAATTCATCTAAACGGCCTGATGCAATTATAGCATCCAGTGATGGACAGGCCGCGAGTGTTTATTATTGGCTTATTTCTAATGGTTATAAAGTTCCGACAGGAGTTGAATTGGCTGGTTTTGATAACATTCTTCCGGACTTTGTTCCTTGGTTGGAAATGGGTGAAGGGTACCATTATCATTGGCCGACTACAAATCCCGATTTTACCAGGTTGGGTGAAAGGGCGATGGAGCTTTTGTTAGAAACAATTGAAGGTAAAAACAATATTATTAGGGAAATTGTTCTTCCCTGTCCTGTTTTGATTCAACGACATAATGCTAATAGAAAATCTTTTCAGAAAATTCCCATTACGGAGGTAAGATGATGGCCGTAACTCTTAACACAAACCGAAAACTTTCAGCGTTTACACTGGTTGAGCTTTTAGTGGTTATTTCAATTATTGCGATGTTATTGGCAGTGTTGCTGCCGGCTTTAAATAAGGCCCGCGAACAGGCACGGTTTACGATTTGCAAAACTAATGCTCGAACGATTGGTGCTGCTGAAATGTTATATTCAACTGCTAATGATGGCAAATTAGTTCTTACACGTTATGATAAACCCATGAATTCAGGCCTTTATTGGGCAGCTCAGTTGTGGACAGTCTATAATGGGTTAAAATCGGTTCCGACACAAAATGATTACCGTAATTCTCCTCCGATTAAAAGACCAGCTTGGCTCGTATGTCCTTCATTATCGCATTTTGATGCTAAGCCCGATCCTGGTGGCTGCACAGGATATAGTTGGAGTGATGTTCGTTTTAATGTGCCCCCAAAATATCCGTTCTGGTTGCAAAACATTGGATACGGTCGAAATACTACCGATCAAGGTTATTATCAACCTGGCGCTAATGTAAATAAACCTGCTGCAAAACTTACCAACTTCAGGAATCCTTCAAACTTAGTAGCTCATGCCGATAGCTTCTACATGGATTTTTTTGCTCCTGAAAATATACGTTCCACTACCGATCTTTTCTTACCAGATGGGACTCGGAATGCCCCATATGACCATGATACGAATCCCAGTGGCCGACAAGTCGAATACCGCCATCAGAATGGCCGTGCCTTAGATGTGTTGTTGTGGGATGGTCATGTAAGTTCTGTGCGTGATTCAATTGTAGATTCATATAGTTTAGATCCAATCCCCGGAAATAGGATGTAAAATCAATGCAACGATTTCTTCAAATATTTATTTTATTACTTGTTATTGTTTGCGCAAAAAATCTTTTTGCCGACCGTATAGTAGAATATTTATTAGAAGAAGGTTCAGCTACGACAGTTGGAGATACTGCAGGCAATGCCAATAATGCTTTGTTCATGGGACAGCCGAAATGGCAAACAGGTCATGGCGGTAATTCACAATATTCCCTTGATTTTGACGGAAATACATATTTTGAGGCCCCAGATTCAGTTAGCCTTGACAGTATCACAAGTGGATTTACGATGATAGCGTGGATTAAAGCTGATCAGAGTTCTTTGAGAGATACGATTGTTTGGAAATTGGGGGCATTTCGAATCTGGAAAAGCAATGCTAATCTTATGGTTACATTAGACGGTGTTCCTAATATAACTGATTATGTGATCATGACTGGTTTGATTCCAAATGGAGTATGGTTGCATATAGCGGTTACATATGATGGGCAATATCTTGCAGGATATGTTGACGGCGTTCGTAAGAGACGTGTGCGGCTTAATAGCAGCAGTATCCCAATTTCAACATCGAATTATCCTCTTCGTGTCGGTTGGTCTGGAAGTGTACCCCATTATTGTGGTTCTCTGGATAATGTTCGTTTGTTCAATCATGCTCTTTCTGATACAGAGATATTGGCGGATATGATCGATGACACAGTGCCGACACAACCGTTAACAATAGTACAATCAGGAACGGCGTCTACTGCGATAGTAATACCTTCTGGAATACCAAAGCAAACTGAAACTGTTGCTGCTAATGAATTGCAGTATCACATCGAACAGGCAACTGGCATTTTATTAGGGATATATCAGGAAAATACTAAACCTTCTAATTTTGATGGTTTAATTTATATTGGGGCATGCAACGCAACTGCTGCGGCAGGAATAAATGGCAGTTACCTTGAAGACAATGCCTACGTTATAAGAAATGTAGGGAACAATCTCTTTCTTGCCGGGCATGATAGTGTCGGAAACCCGCTAGGGATGCTGCATGTAAATGATACTCGAATAGGTACAATGCTTGCAGTATATAGATTCCTTGAACAATATATGGGAGTTAAGTGGCTCTGGCCTGGGTCTAAGGGGGAAATTATTCCGCCGACTTCAAATATTGTTGCTGACAGTATTGCCATTATAGATAAGCCTATTCTCAAACATACACGTCTTGGAGACTACAATCCCTGGAATTGGGGATTTAGTGCCGGCGGTTGGTCGAGTAACGAGGTGCGGGCAAACTATATGGATGCTCAATCTTTATGGCTTCGTCGTCAGGGATTCTGTCGAAGTATTAACCTAGAGTATGGCGAAGCGTTTGGAACCTGGTGGGATACATATCATTCGACGCACCCCGAATATTTTAATTTGCTGCCCGATGGCACCAGACGTTCGGATCCTTACTATCATAATGGTCGCACTGATTTAGTATCCATGAATTTATCAAATCCTAATTTCCATCATCAGATAGTGGATAACTGGATAGCTGCCGGGGCATCTGGGTTTATAGCTTGTGCACAAAACGATACAGCAACCAAATGTACATGTCCAGATTGTATGGTATGGGATGCGCAAGACCCAGACCTGACAATACCGTGGGCAGAGCGTTTAACATATGCAACAAATGCATTCAATGCCGGTGAATCAGATTGGTACATGCATTTAGGTTCTATGTCAACAAGATTGGCTAAATATCTTTTGGCCGTACAACAGGAAGCTGCGGGTAGAGGATACCCCGATGTTACTCTTCATGCCTGGGCTTATACCAATTATGCAAAGGGGCCTCTTGGCGGTATTCAGTTGAATGATCGAGTTGTGATAGGAATTGTACCAGGTCTTATGTTCCCATGGACGGATTCCAAACGCAAAGAATTTCGTGATGCATGGAATGGTTGGGCTGATACCGGCGCTAAATTGTACTTAAGGCCAAATTATTTTTTAGATGGCCATAATTATCCTATTAATTTTGCACGAAAGCTTGGGGCAGATTTTCTTTATGCCTTAAGAAGAGGTATGTTTGCCACACACTTTGATTCCCTCACAGGTCAATGGAGCACACAGGCTTTGAATCTGTATATGCTTGCTCGTGTGCAAACACATATTGACGCTCAATGGGAGAATTGGGGAGCAGATGTAAATGGCGACAACAGTATAGATTTAAGCGATTTGGCAGTTCTATCGAATTGGTGGCTAAATGATGCATCAGGCTGCGAAATTAAAAATAAATGTGGAGATTTGAATGGCGATAGCAAAATCGATATGGTTGATTTTGCCAGGTTAGCTCAAAAATGGCACAATGACAATTCTGAAATTGAAACAATATTAGATGAATTTTACGAATCTTTCGGATCTGCAGAATTAGCTGTGCGGGCATATTTCGATTATTGGCAAACTGTTTCTGACAACACAACTGTTTCACCTGCTTATGGTTCATGGTTTATTGGAGCTAATGCAATTTTTACTCCTCAAGTGATGGCAAGTGGAAGGGCATTAATAACAAATGCTCAAACAGCGGCAGTAGGAAATCCAATGGCTGAACGTTTGGTAGATTTTCTTGAGAAAGGTTTTACAAACGCAGAAAAAACTTTGATTGCGCAAAAGGCTTGGGAAACATTACAAAATACGCCTTATGGTGCTGGTTATGAGGCGGCGCAAACAGCTTGGCAGACGGCTTATACTGATTTGTTAAGTTACCGTGCATCAGTTGAAGCGGATTTTATCTGTAACATGGGTTGGCTGAATTATTGTGAAGAATCAGTATGGAATTAATTTAAATTGAAATTTATTTTTTTTAGGAATCAGGAGGTAGCTATGAAATTTGTGAAAAGTAAATTTATGATGGCTGGACTTTTATTGTATATCTTTGTTATGACAGCCGGAGCAGAGACAATGACTCTTGCAATCCAGGAAGGTGTTACTGGAAGTGATGGATTTGCGATGTGGGATGGCTCTATAAGTTCGACAAGCCAGACCGCTCGAGTAGGCTGGAACGCTGAAGGATGGGGTGCAGTGGTACAGGTTTATTTTAAAATTCCTGACATACTGAAGGCTCCAGGAGTCGTTATTAATAGCGCTAATTTGTATATGGAGTCTGCCGCTGGTGAAGCCGGGAATACTGGTTATGGTGGCACATATACACAATTAATGAAGTACACATATGATAGTGACACAGTGAGTGTTGCTCAGGCCAGTGCCATTGCTAATTACCTTGGTGTTCCGAATACTGCAAATTTCACCAAAATTGGCGCCACTGTTTTTAAGCCAAGCGGTTGGGCAGGATATGATTGGGATGTTACAACTCAGTTACAAGACTGCATTACGGATGGATGGGGTAATTTGCCGCTTGCTTTGATGGCAACGCGTAGCGATGGGACATTCTATGCCAATCCATATCAAGCTTATGGCAGCGGTCCGGAAATTCCTTCTTTTTTCAATGGCTACCAGACTTTTTTCTGGATGTATGAGGCGGCAGGCGATCCGGGCAGTAGAATCGTTCCAAAACTTACCATTGATTTCACAAGAAATGTTACGGCAGGTAAGCTTATTGGTTTGCCGGACGACTATGATTCTGAATATTCAGATGAACCTTCTGTTACTATTTATAATAATCAACAAGCTGTTAGACTCCACTATAATGGAGGACCTGATGGTGATATGAGGCTTGATATTGTAATTGATCAATTTGCGTCCAAGGACATTCAAAAAGTTTTATTTACAAATTGGCTGACCGAAAATACACGTGAAAATATCAGACTTCTTAGTATGTGGGTATCGCCAAATGAATCTGACCCGGGTTTTGATCCTATGAATAAGGCCGGCTATTCAGTGCAGATATTCCCGCAATCAGGTGGAGGAGAAGGTGTGCCTCAACCCGATGTCCAGTCAATGGGTATTTTGCGGGAAGCTGATGTGACAGATGTTAGCCGAAGATATATTCTTATGTCCATAAAATCAAATTTTTGGGGAGATATGGGACAATTCTATGACGATATTTATAATTATGTTATTTCGCTTGGAGATATCGAAGTGGTGGGGGCTGATTCTGTAAATAGTTGTGAAGATGTGGAAAGGCTCGGGCTGTTATTGCCTTCAGATTTAAACAAAGATTGTCATGTCGATATGTTGGACATTGAAGTTTTAGCTAACGAATGGACGCAGTGTACAGATCCAGGAATTGCAGGTTGTATTCAAACGTCAGGCAGTACGCCTACATATTTTATTGAACCCGTTCCAAGTGGTGGAATAACAGTTGATGGCAATCTTAATGATTGGCCGGCTGATAGCGAATGGATTTATTTGACAAAGCCTTATTATGGTGTGTTTCCGTGCGATATTAGAGAAGGCAAATTTTCTTTACGATGGGATGGTACTACTGACAAAATATATGCAGCAGTGATTATCGATGATTCTGACCATCACTTTTCTGATGCAGCAACATATACAACTGATGTGATTGAAATATACAGTCAGGGTGATGCTGCTGGCGGTACAGGTTGGGGTGCAGGCGCTTCAAAGTATTTTGACGCAGCTCAACAGTACTTTGTTGGCAAAAAAATTACTACAGGAAGCTGGGCAGCGTGGGCTGATAAGACTTCTATCAGCAGCAGTGCCGGCTTTGAATCCGCAGTTACGCTGAACGGAGACAAAATCATCTATGAGATTGGTATAAAACAATTTGATAATTATGGCGGGATTTCTGGCGGTTCAACTGTTGTTACAAATCTTGAACCTGGTGTAATTGTTGGATTTGATATTGTCGCAGATACAATTCATGGCAACGGTTTATTCAGTATGCTTTCTGAAAACGTATATGAAGGAAAATCTGATAATGCCGGTCAATTTCAACAGTATGAGTTAGCAAACTCATTGCCAGAAAGATATTGCGGCGACTGGGGCTACGCTTCGTCAGACGTAACACAGGATTGCCGTGTGAATCTAAAAGACTTTGCGTCTATAGCATTACAATGGCTTAATTGTAATGATCCAACAAAGAATGATTGTCAGAACAATTGGTAATATAAAGAAAGGAAGGTGAATTGAGAAGTTTTACTTTGAGATAATGTTATTGTGAATGAATGTTTTACTTTATTGATATTTTTTTGGAGGATTAAAGATGAAGTATTTAGTATGTTTTTTGATGTTGGCGATGTTTGTAGTAACAGCGAATGCAATGGAAATACGTATGTCCATTGAAGAAGGCGTGACTGGAAGTGATGGATTTGCGATGTGGGATGGCTCTATAGGTTCGACAGGGCAGACTGCTCGAGTAGGCTGGAATGCTGAAGGATGGGGTGCAGTGGTACAGGTTTATTTTAAAATTCCTGACATACTGAAGGCTCCAGGAGTCGTTATTAATAGCGCTAATTTGTATATGGAGTCTGCCGCTGGTGAAGCCGGGAATACTG
>Ga0209417_1001565_pt1 | contig 41310 bp, 43 predicted proteins | sample RifGroF2_FD_184002 | JGI IMG/M metagenome (GOLD analysis project Ga0209417, IMG submission 184002) | Groundwater microbial communities from Rifle, Colorado, USA - Groundwater F2 (SPAdes) (version 2) | ecosystem: Environmental > Aquatic > Deep subsurface > Groundwater | place: Rifle, Colorado... | reverse complement strand
CTTAACTCCAAGATTCAATCCATTAAATCCAACGCTAGAGGCTTCAGAAATTTTGAACATTATCGAGCGGCTATACTTTTCCATTGTGGAAAACTTAGTCTTTACCCATAAGAAAGTCTGAAGAACCTATCTTCTAAATGTAAGTTGCGAAGCAATTCGTAGGCTTACCCCATTTTGATCGAGACCCCGCCTTTACCGGCGGGCTTTTTGATCCTTAATTTCCAGACCGTCTAAAAAAATTTTGAAATTTCGGCCGGTGTCATAGAACGAATCTGGAAACCGCAACGGCCACACCAATTCCCAGAACCGCTCCGCCAACAACATCGCTCACATAATGGACACCAACGGCCATACGCCCAAGAGCCACGGCAGCGGCAACCAGAAAAAAACACGAACCCCAAACCGGATCTTGGGCAAAAACTGCGGCGGCCATGACGCAAGAAACCGTAGTGTGACCAGATGGAAAAGACGGTGTGTTCCAACGCAATTCCATTAAAGGTTTTTCGTGATGGTGGCGAAAAGGCCGTTCGCGATTTATAAGATAGGCGACTGCCAACTGAATGGCCCAAGCTGAAAAAATACTGACAACAATAGCTAATACTGAACGACCGGCCAAATGTTTTATAACGATTTCCCAAACCAAAAGTAAGCCAACTAAAACCCAAATTAATTTGCTAGCCGCAAAAATCGCCAAGTTTGATAAAACCGGCGATTGTTTGGTAAACAAGAAAATTTTTTCGGCCGAAAAATTCTTAGACACAATTATTAAACCTCTTCGATATTAAAACCGTCTCCGCTCCAAACAATCTTGATCTTAATTTTTTCTTTGGCACTTCGGCCTCTAATAACTTGAAAAAACTCTTGTCTAAGTTTTTGAAAATCTTTATTTTTATAAGGGATATCCTCTTTATCGAGCAAGATTTTGATTTGATCGATAAAAGAACGGGCGGCATTTCCACCAGAAGTTTCAACAACAAAATTCTTTCCTTCAAAAGAACGACGTTCGCTATCAAAGGCCAAAAGAATTTCTTGAGCTGGAACTTCGGAGGAAAAAAAGCCTTCTGATGACAATGCACGATCTGTTTGGTAATCAACTTTCAAAGCAATAGTTCCATCAAAAGAAAATCTGCCAATTTCTACTCTACGACCACGCCAAGTAACCCTATCTCCGGCTTGCGGCAAATATTTTATTTTGACACCAACGTCTTCGGCTTTAGAAAGAACGAATTTATCAAAAGCTTTGTACAAACTCAAAATGTCATTATTAAAATTATCTTTAAACCAGTCTGGTTTAAAAATTGCCTGACTAATAAGACGCGAAGCCGGCGCCAAAAGAGTTGATGCGGTCATTGACCAATTCTCTTTTACGGCTTGTTCTAAATTTAAATTAGCCACTAAAATTCTAAAATAAACATCGGGATTTTTATCGGCGTCTTTTTCAACATCCTTACTCAAAACTTTACGGGCCGCAAATTCTTCAGGATCGGCCGGATCAATTCGGTCAAAAACCGACCTCAAGGCCAAACCAAAAAGTTCGTCCAGGGTAAAATTTTCTTTGGCCAGCAAAGCATCGCTAGCTTTATCTAAACGATCAGACCAGCGCGAAGCCAACTCTTTATTTTTTTCTCGATCGTTTAATTGATCGACAGATGGTGTTGGACATTCTCCTGACATATTTTTTATATTAATGATACACCGGTCATCTCTTCTGGTTTGTCTAAACCCATAACCGACAAAACCGTTGGCGCGACATCGGCCAGCATGCCAACTGGTGGCATAAGAGAAAGATCGCCCTCGGGAACCTCGCCGCTTGGGCCTGGTTGACCGTGAAATTTATTACCGATTATTAGAAGAGGTACCGGGTTGGTTGAATGTTCTTTATCGATTTCGCCGGTTCGAAGATTGACGACTTCTTCGGCGTTGCCGTGATCGGCAGTAATCAAAAGGGTGCCGTCTTTTTTTAAGAGGGCTTCGGAAAGTTTGCCCAAACATTCATCGACTGATTCGTTGGCTTTAATGGTGGCTTCTAAATTACCGGTGTGGGCCACCATATCGGGGTTGGCAAAGTTCATGACAAAAAAATCATATTTGTCGGCAGCCAGTTCTTTAAGAACACGATCGGTAACTTCGTAAACACTCATGGCCGGAGTTTCGTCGTAAGAGGCGACTCGGGGCGAAGGAATTATTACTCGGTCTTCGCCGGGAAACAGGTCTTCTTTGGTGCCATTTAGAAAAAAGGTGACGTGGGCGTATTTTTCGGTTTCGGCAATGTGTAATTGTTTCTTTCCAGCTTTGGAGATAACTTCGGCTAAAGTATTTTGTAAAGCCTCGGAAGTCACGGCGATTTCGACCGGTAAGCCTTTCTCGTAACTAGTCATGGTAACCGGAAAAATATTGTTCAAACGAACCCGAGAAAATTTATCGAAATCCGGTAAAACAAAAGCTTTGGTAATTTGACGCATGCGATCAGGACGAAAATTGAAAAAAATTATGGCATCGTTATCGCTAACTTTGGCTACCGGGTTACCGCCTTCGGTTAAAACCGTGGGTACAAATTGTTCGTCGAAAATATTTTTAGCGTAAGAAGCCTTAATGGCCCCGATAGGATCTACGGCCTGTTCGCCTTGGCCTAAAACCATGGCTTGATAAGCTTTCTCGGTGCGATCCCAACGGTTGTCCCGATCCATGGCGTAAAAACGGCCGGACATGGAAGCTAATTTACCGACCTCATATTCTTTCATTTTTTTCTGCAAGGTTTGAATGAAATCGGCGGCCACATTATAAACCGTATCGCGACCATCTAGAATGGCGTGAATATAAACTCGATCAAATTTTTGTTGTTTGGCCAATTCGAGTAAAGCGTAACAATGTTCGTCCATGGAGTGAACTCGACCAGTAGAAACCATGCCAATCAAATGAACAGCGCTGTTATTTTTTTTGGCGTAATCAAAAGCCTTGATGAAACTTTGATTTTTAAAAAAAGTTCCCACGGCAATATCGCGATTAATGCGCGGCAAAGTTTGATAATAAACTCGACCGGCGCCAATGGCCAAGTGACCGACCTCGGAATTACCCATTTCGCCCCAAGACAAGCCGACTTCCTCGCCGCTGGCCCGCAAGGTCATGGCCGGGAAATTCTGAATCAGACGTTTAAAATTTAGCATTTTAGCCCGAGTAATGGAATTACCATCATTGGCCGGAGCCACACCGAAACCATCTAAAATCAAAAGCGCGACCGGCTTTTTTGGTTGTTCGTTTGTTTGTGTTTCAGTCATAAAATTGAAGAGAAATCAGTAAAAGTATTTTACCCGAAAAAGCCAAATTTTAAAAGCCCGCGATCAATAACACGGGCTTTTTACAAACTGATTATTTTACTTCTTCGGCAATCTCGATTAACCGATTGTATTTTTCCACACGCTCGGAACGCGAGAGTGAACCACTCTTGATAAAATCAGCATTCACAGCCACGGCCAAATCGGCGATCGTTGTATCGGCGGTCTCGCCAGAACGATGCGAGACCGAAACTTTGTAACCTTTTTGTTTGGCCAGTTCGATGGCGTTAATGGTTTCGGTTAAAGTTCCGATTTGATTTACTTTGATCAAAATAGCGTTAGCGACTTTCATTTCAATTCCCTTCTGCAAACGATCGACATTGGTCACAAACAAATCGTCGCCGACCAGCGCGACTTTATCGCCGAGCTCTTTGGTTAACTTTTGCCAACCGTCCCAATCGTCTTCGGCCAAACCGTCTTCGAGCGAGATGATAGGATACTTCGCAATCCACTTTTTCCACAAAGCAATCATTTGCGCCGAAGTTTTTTTGCCGCCGTCTTTTTTAAGTTCGTAGGTTTTGGATTTAGTATCGTAAAACTCGGAAGTAGCTGGATCAAGAGCATACATAACATCTTTGCCTGGTTTGTAGCCGGCGGCGAGACAAGCTTTGTTTAACCAAACAAGAGCGTCTTCGTTTTTCTTGAACGGGACAGCAAAACCACCTTCGTCGCCGACGCCAACTGAATATCCGGCTTTTTTTAAGAGACCGCCAAGAGTGTGAAAAATCTCGGCCCCGCAACGCACGCGCTCACGCAAAGTTTTTTGTTGCGGCACGATCATGAATTCTTGAAAATCCAGACACCAACCAGCATGAGCGCCGCCGTTCAAAACATTCATGGTGGGATATGGCAGACGATATTTGGTTTCTTGTAAATCAAAAGTCCAACGCAAATGTTCGTAAAGTGGCACGCCGCGATATTTGGCCGCGGCATGAGCGCAGGCGAGCGAAGCGCCAAGAATGGCGTTGGCACCAAGTTTGGATTTGTTCAAAGTGCCGTCGAGCATAATAAGTTTTTGGTCAATCTCGCGTTGATGTTCGACACTCATACCAGCCAAAGCTTGGCTGATTTTCGTATTAACATTTTTTACAGCTTTCAAAACTCCTTTGCCGCCGTAGCGTTTGGGATCGCCATCACGAAGCTCGAGAGCTTCGTGGACACCGGTCGAGGCGCCGCTCGGAACGCAAGCCGAACCAACAACGCCGTCAGTTAATAACACCGAAACTTTGAGTGTCGGATTTCCTCGAGAATCAAGGATTTCATGAGCATGAATAGTTTCTATTTTTGACATATAAAATAAATTTATTTCTTAATTTCTTCTGGCCGACAATAATCCCAAGGATTTTGTACATTACAACCATGGACATCACCAATATATTTCAAAGTGGTGTCGATCACCGTCACCCGACCACTCGGATCAGTAAAACGAACCCAACTGTGACCACCCAACCCGGCGATAAAATTACGATCAACCGAAACTCGACCAAAAATCCGCTTTTCTAATATGGCCTTTTCAATTATATAAGCAGTGAGCAAGGACTGGTGTCGACAAACCCCGTAACCCTCGTGAAGAAAAACCCCCAAACTTATTTTCTGTTCTTCCCCGGTAAGATACCTAATCACGATTTCTTCAGTTTTTTCGACACTAAGTTTCAGGGCTCTGTTTACGATTTCTAAAAGTCTTGGAAAAAAACTATCAAGATTTTGTTGATTTCTAATTAGTTGCGTTAAAACCTCCGTTGCTTCACGATAAACTCGCAAAAAAACTTCTTGGTCAAACTTAGTATCGTCGACCACAATAGCCTCGCGCACCGCGCCACCCAAATAAACCCCGCCGTTTATCGGGCTATCGCGATGAATCAAAAGACGTCCTTGAAAAAACTTCTCTTCAGAGTCCGGATCGTCTCCGGTTTCCAAAAAAATGTCCAAACGATCTTTGGCTCTCATTGTCCGATTCCAATTAGCTTGCCAAAATCCCCGTAGCTCGTCCAAATTTTTTGGTACTACCGCCGAAGTGATAATTTCTTTTTCTTGTTTTCTTTCGCTCATAAAAATTATTCAATCAAGGCTTCCATTCCCGGAAGTTTCTTACCGGCCAAAAATTCGAGCATTGCTCCGCCGCCGGTTGAAACCAAAGTAAAATGATCTGCCAAATCAACCGCCTCGACGACTGGCACGGTGTCACCACCGCCGACAACAGTTGTGGCTTTGCCGGCACGCGCAGCTATGGCTTTAGCCAAGGCATGAGTGCCCGAACAAAATTTTTTCACCTCGCAGTAACCAAGCGGTCCGTTCCAAACAATCGTCCGAGCCGTTTCGATAATCGAAACAAAATCGGCTAAAGATTTGTTACCCAAATCGACGATTAAATCTTTTTCGTTTATCGCCTCGACTTGGATTGACTCCAGCTTGGCTTGAGCGCTTAAACGCCGAGCCACGCAAACATCGCTCGGCAGAACAATTTTTTTACTCCATTTTTTCAAAATCTTTTCGGCTGCGGCCACGCCAACCTGATCAAAAGTCGAACGACCGATTTTTTTGCCTTGAGCGACTAAAAAAGCATTGGCTAGAGCACCGCCGATCAACGCTTGATCGACACGTGGTAAAAGAGTTTCTAAAACCGGAAGTTTGTCATCCATTTTTAATCCACCCATCAACAAAACAAACGGTCTTTTTAAATTTTCATCAAAAAGAGATTTTAGAACGGAAACTTCGTGAGTTAAAAGCGGCCCGGCATATGATGGTATTTCTTCGGTAATAGCCTCGACCGAAGCGTGAGCGCGATGAGAAACCGCAAAAGCGTCATTTATATAAATATCGCCAAGGGCCGCCAACTTCTGGGCAAAAGCTCTACTGTTCTGTTCCTCACCGGGATGAAAACGTAAATTCTCGAGCATGATCATGTCGCCATCTTGCATGGCCGAAACCATTTGTTTGGCGCGCTCGCCAACAACATCGTGACAAAGTTTAACTTTAATTCCAAACAAACCACCAAGACGCTTGGCAATGGGTGCATTGGAAAAAGCCGCCACCCGCTTGCCGCCCGGCCGGCCGCGATGAGTCAAAATAATAATGCGCGCACCATTTTGTCGCAACCACTCTAAACCCACAGCCGAACGGGCAATGCGCCCTTGTGGGCCATCTATGGCCAGGCCGCGTTTAACCGGAACGTTTCCGTCAATTCTAACCAAAACCCGCTTACCGCGAAGAGTTTTAGCATTACGAAGACGTTTCAAACGCATAAAAATGTAAGAAAAATTAGCAACAATATTTTACTATATTTTGAGGAATCATAAAAGTGTAAAATCGGCTTCGCAGCAAAACCTTGTAAAAATGTAAAATCAGCTTCGTGACGAAGCTTTGTAAAAATCGTATGCCGCCATAATTTTATACTTTTACCAGGCAGCTGCCGGGTTTACACTTTTACACCTTTTACTCCATTTCCAACACCACAATCTCCGGCGGATTAAACAGACGGGCTCGTGGGCCCATTTCGCCGGTGCCGGAGGTGATAAAAAAATTCAGACCATTCAACTCAAACCAACCTTTATCATACTTGTGTCCGAGGATTGTCGGAATCTTGGAAACCGCACCGAAAAACGGCAAACGGATTTGGCCGCCGTGTGTGTGGCCGGAAAGCATTAAGTCGGCCAAACGAATTTCTGAATCTAAAACCGCGTCAGGATTGTGCGACAAAAGAATTACCTCGTCAGCCTCGGTCAAACCAGAAAAAGTTTTTTCCAAATCGGCATCGTTCCACAAATCAGCAACGCCGGCCAAATAAAATTCACGGCCATCGGACAAAATTATTTTTTCATTCTCGTTTCGCAAAACTCGAATTCCTAAACTCTCAAGTTTATTCTGAACTTCGAGATCGCGATCGTTATCGTAATCGTGATTGCCAAGAATCGCGTAAACTCCAAGCGACGCCGACAAATCACCAAAGCGATCGAGATCGCGAACATCACCCTCGGCGCCGAGAATATAATCACCGAGAAGAAAAACCAGGTCAGGACGCTCGGCGTTACTCTTGTTCACAATTTCATTTATCCAACTGGCGTTTTTATACGGTCCAACATGAGTATCTGAAATCAAAACCGCGCGCAAATTCTCAACCCCGGCAAACAAAGAATAATTTTCCGAACGAACGATTAAAGTTCTTGGCTCAATAAAACTTCCGAAAAAAATTACACTCCAGGCAACCAACAAAACAAGCACGGACAGAAAAACCGTACTTGATTTTTTGATTTTTAAACGATGAGTTGTAAAAACTTCGATCAAAGCGGCGCCAACCGCGATCAAAAAAAACCAAATCGCCCCTTCAAACATCCACCAGCGCATAGGCGCTACTTTTTACCAACAAATTCCGCCAAGTCCATCAACCGCTCGGAATAACCCCACTCGTTATCGTACCAGGCAAGAACTTTAACCAAATCACCGTCAACAACTCGAGTCATTTCCAAATCGACAACCGAAGAACAGGAATGACCAATAAAATCAGTCGAGACCAACGGAACCTCTGAGACTCCAAGAATTCCTTTCCAGCGCGGCGACTTGGAGGCTTTTTTAAAAACCGCATTAATTTCTTCGACCGTGGTTTTTTTCTTTAAAAGAAAAGTAAAATCGGAAAGCGAAACATCAATTGAAGGAACTCGAATGGCCAAACCGTCGAACTTGCCTTTCAAATTCGGAACAACTTCGTAAGTCGCTTTGGCGGCACCGGTTGTTGTTGGGACGATATTGATAAGAGCCGAGCGAGCGCGACGCAGGTCTGGCTTGAGTTTTGGTGGCAAGCCATCGACAATATTTTGTTCGGCGGTGACCGAGTGGACGGTGGTCATCATGGCTTTTTTGATACCAAAAGTTTCGTCCACAATCGCCGCAACTGGGGCAATTGAGTTAGTGGTGCAAGAAGCGTTATTAACAATTTTTTCGGACTTTTTGTATTTCTGATGATTTACTCCCATGAGATAAGTTGGAACTTCTTTGGCTGGAGCAGAGATAACGACACGTTTGGCGCCGGCTGTAAGATGAGCTTCGGCTGCTTCTTTGTTAGTAAAACGACCAGTGCATTCGAGAACGACATCGACAGAGTATTGCTTCCACGGTAATTTGGCCGGATCAGTCTCGGCCACGACCGGAATTTTTTTGCCGTCGATGATCAAATGATTTTTATCAAAAGAAACATTGTGCGACCAAGTTCGAAAAACCGAATCGTATTTTAAAAGATGCGCCAGAATGGCCGGTTCGGTAAGATCGTTAATGGCCACGAATTCGATGTTCTTACGATCAAATCCAGCTTTGAAAACCGTGCGGCCAATTCGGCCGAAACCGTTGATGGAGACTTTTAACATAGTGTCTGTTGACGCCATCGCGAGCCTACCCACGGCCGTCATTGCGAGCGCCACGCGAAGCAATCTCTTCGAATTCTTAGAACCCGATTTAGATTACCCCGCCCCGCTCGCAATGACGACTTGGACTAATACATCAACTCTTGATGACGATTTTGTTTAAAAATTACGCGTATATTTTACCACAAAAGAATCTTTCTGAACAAAAAAATCTATACACACATTTTTGACAAAAAACTTCTCGGTCCATAAGATACCTTCGAGTGCTCTCACTGCTCAAAAAGGAGCCAACCATGCGTCCACCGAGGCCAGAACAACTCAAACGCGTCCTCAAGCGTCTCATCGGCCACGACGAACACATCAGGTGGAGCGTCGAGGAGGAAGACTTCCGTGTTGTCCAAATCGGTGGTCAAGACACCTTGGTCTTTGACACCGCCGCCTTCGCCACCGACAAGATCTGGCCCAACCTCAAGGCAGCCATGACCGAAATCGCCAACCTCTTCTACGAAGGCGACGAAATACAGGTCGAATGCTCCCCGCTCGATGGCGGCCAGAGCGCCTTCACCATCACCTTCGTCTCAGCCCCTCGCGGTTACCGCTTTCCCGAGGCCGACGAAGACTAGTCGCCCCCCGCCTCACCGCAGCGCTTCATTCCTTGAAGTGCTTTTTTTACAACCTTTTTACTAAAAACCACCAAGCTGACGCTCGGTGGTTTTCGAATTCTCAAATTTTACTCACCAAGATTCATTCTCATGATTCGACCAACCTGCATGTTTTCGCCCAAAGTGCCAATAGCGCTTTTTACTAGTTCTTCGATAGTCTGAGTATCGTCTTTAACAAATTGCTGTTCTAAGAAACAATTGTCAGAATAAAACTTGTTCAACTTGCCTTCGATAATCTTCTCAATAATCTCGGCTGGTTTGTTTTGGCTGGAAAGTTCGGCGCGGTAGATTTCTTTTTCTTTTTCTATAATTTCAACCGGAACGTCCTCGCGTTTAACGTAGATTGGATTCATGGCCGCGACATGCAAAACCAAGTCATTACCCAAAGTCTGAAATTGTTCGGTTTTGGCCACAAAATCGGTTTCGCAAAAAAGTTCAACCATGGCGCCGAGTTTTTTGTTGCTGTGAAGATAGGTAAAAACCTGACCTTCTTTGGTGGCCCGCTCGGCTTTTTTATCGGCCTTGGCAATGCCTTTTTTACGCAACAATTCAGCGGCTTGAGTTAAGTCACCCCCGACTTCTTCGAGAGCGGATTTGGCGTCCATCATGGCGGCGCCAGTCATGGCACGCAACTGCATGACAGTTTTTGCGTCGATCATATTTTAAGGGAAGTAATGAACTGAGGGGACGTAAGGGGCTGAGGTGGATCAAAAAACAATCCGCCTCCTAAGCCCCCTTAGACCCGCCTCCGTCCCTCACTCTTTTATTATTTATTTTCTTTTGCGGCCGCGGCTTGGACTTTGGCGGTTTCAAAAACTTTGCGACCTTCGATTACAGCGTCGGCCATTAAACGAGTAATTAGAGTTAACGATTTGGTGGCATCGTCGTTGGCCGGGATAATAAAGTCGGCGTTATCAGGATTAATGTTGGTGTCACAAACTGCGATAATGGGAAGATTAACAGTTTTGGCTTCCAAAACTGCGGTCTTGTCGCCACGCATGTCTAAGACAAAAACCACTTCTGGTAAACGTTCAAGGTTTTGAATACCACCAACTCTAACTTCCAAATCTTCGATTTCGCGAGTTAACCACAATTGTTCTTTTTTGGTATATTTTTTTAATTCCCCGCGTTCTTGCTGTTCTTTTAAAGTTCTTAAACGACGGATGAGTTTTTTGATTTCGCTAAAGTTAGTCAGAGTGCCGCCAAGCCAGCGTTCGGAAACATAAGGCATGCCGCAACGAGTGGCTTCTTTAGACACGGCTTCTTGAGCCTGTTGTTTGGTGCCGACAAATAAAACCAGGCCACCGCGCGAGACGACGCCTTTTAAATATTCGCAAGCCTCTTTAAGAAGTTTTTGAGTTTCTTCAAGGTTGATGATGTGAATTCCACCACGTTCAGCAAAAATATATTGTTCCATTTTTGGATGCCAGCGCTGGGCCTGATGGCCAAAATGTACGCCGGCCTTGAGCATTTCTTCAAGAGAAGGAATGGTAGGCATAGTTTTTTTCTTTTTTATCTTACCGAGACCGCGTCTTGCGCGACCAAGGCAGAACTTCGGCGGGCCGAATTTGTACCCTTTTTAAAGGGAGAAAACAAATCGGCTGATTCCACCTGAATGATTTAATGGCTGAAGTATAAATAAAAACCATCTTGACGTCAAGCCCAAAACCCTGTAATCTATTCGAGCCGTGCCAAACTCTTGGCCGGAGCACCGCAAACCGTGAGCCTTGACTCACAAGACAGGAGATTGTTCCCAGATGTCGTTCGCCCCGTCTTCCGCCGCTTCCAAGTCCGGCCGTCGTGCCAGCACCCGAACCGTCATCGACCAGGCCGTCGTCCGCCAAAACCTCCTCGGACTCCTCAACGAGTTCAAGAGTGCTATCTTCCTCCCAATCGAACGCCCCGATCGCGTTCAAAAAATCATGAGCGCGGCCACCGCCCTGGGTCACTGCTTCGGCAACGGTCGGAACCATGATCACACCGACCTCCTCACGAAAGCTCGAGAAATGGCGGTACACAACAAGACCGGTGACGATATCGTAGGAATCCTCAACTCCTCGACGTCCACCAACTGATTCTCTTCTCTGCTCTTTTTTTACTCACCACTTACTCGTACCTCCTCCACCAGCGTCACTGCCGGTGGAATTTTTTTTACCAAAAAAAATGTAGGCTAGTTGGTCCGATCGGACCAACTAGCCTACATTTATTTTTTTAAAATTTAACTCAACTCCTCATCTATTAACTGATGCCGACGGCGAACTTTTTCGGCTTGTAGTAAAACAAAGCCCACACCCGCCAAACCACCAAGAACTAATCCGGAAAAAGCATTGGCCGGAATATTTGGTCTGGCCGGCCAACGGGAATTAAGAGCCGAATCAACCACGCGTACAGAAACATCACTTCCGGAAAGATAATCTTCGGCGCGTTGAGTTAGAACATAAGAAATGGCATTAACAATTTGTTCGGCCTGTTCAATGTCAACATGAAAAACCGAAACCGTTAACAAACCATTGCCTCGGGAAACACTGGCTGCCACCATTTTACCCCAGGTTTTTCTTTTTTTATCTTCGCGAGTGGGGAAAACTGTTTTATCAATATCAAACCCGGCACTCATGACTTGATCAAAAAAAGAAGTCGTGTAAACAATGGTCGCCAAGTTTTCGGCCAAGCGTTCGGTGGAACGACTGGCCGTGTAGGCGTCGAGCGAGCTGGCGTTTTCTTGCAAAATCAAAAGGCGAACCGTCGAAGAATAACGAAGCGGTTGCAAGAAGGAAACCAACAGGGCAATTACCAAACCAAGTAAAGTAAAGGAAACAATGGTTGCCCAGCCTCGCGCCAGAATTGTGGAATGGCGTTTGGACATAAAGTTGTAAAGAAGGGAGCGAATTATCCGCCCCGAGCGGATAATTCGCTCCCATTAAATTAATGAGTTCCGAGAATTAGATCAATTTTGGAAAATGTGCCGGCGCGATCAATAACCAAATTAACTGTATCACCAACACGATAGGCGGACAAAAGTTCGTCCAGTGATTGTTGATCGGTAATTTCTAAACCACCAACAGAGGTGACAATATCGCCTCGTAATAATCCAGCAACTTCAGCCGGGCCACCTTTGGTTATTGTACCAAGCAAAGCGCCTTGCGAATAGCCACGGGTGTAATCGGCGTCATAACCAATAGCTCGCGACAAGTCGGTTGCCACCGCACCAAACCATAACGGAGTCACGGTGCCCTCTTTAAGAAGTGAATCGATAGCTGATTTAATTGCTGTAAATGGCAAAACGGTTACGGTTTCAGAAAAATTATTGGCATCTAAAATTCCGATCACCTCACCCGAGGAATTAGAAACCGCCGCGCCAGAAAAGAGTGAATTAATTTTTTGGTTAAGTTCAAAACGCCGACTAACCCAAGCCGCCGGCCCGGAAATCGCGCCGGTTCTAACTGTGCGAAAAAGCGAGGTGGCCAAAAAACCATTGGCCGCCCCGACCACAAATAACCTATCGCCAGAAACAACCGACAGGGCGTTACCAAAAGCCGTTACTGGAGCGTTGGTCACATCAATTTTCAAAAAAACCACAGCGGAAGAAGAATCGCGAACAACTTTTTGAATCGAATAAATTTTTTCGCCAAAGAGAACTTTTGTTGATCCGGACTCGGTAATATTAAATCCGTAAGGAATAGTTGCCAGCCAACCGTCAGAAGTGATAAAAAAACCACTGGCACCGCCCTCGCCAGGTTCATAAGCCCCGGTTAAGTCAGAAGGAGCGACAAAAATTTCTACCGTGGCCGGAGCAACTTTTTCTTTTACTTCCTCGACCGCTTGTTCAAAACTGCCGGGTTCGGCTCGGGGACGTTCGCCAGACAAACCAATCGGACCGGAATTCGAAATAACCGAAAAATAATCTTGCAAAGAACCCATAGTTAAAGCAGTAGCGATAATCCCGGCCCCGGCACCCAAAGCCACGGCTAAAAAAAGAATTGAAGTGGTGGAAAACATTTTCATAATTCGCTTAAGTTCACCAAACAATTATTAACTCGCCGAATCTTAAAAAACTAAGTCCAACGAGCTGTCCAAACAATTAATAAAGCTATAATAAACACCGTAACCAGATACCTTCTAAGAACAATTTTGTTTAACTTTTCCAAAAGCTGAGAACGAACAATACCAAGAAACAAGTAAAAAAACAAGGTTAGCAACCCGGCGTTGGAAAAAAAGCTAGCCGGTAAAAAAGAAAAAACCACAAACAACTCGCAAAATAAAATCGTACCACCCAAAGAATTAACCAAAACTTTTTCTTTTTCAATTTTACAAACCCAAAAAGTAGCTGCCGTTAAAGCAAAAACAAATAGCGCAAAAAATGGCACCAACTTCCATAACGGCGCGCTTAAAAACAAACGCACAGCAAAAAGCGCGGTCGTAAAAAAATAAACACTAACCACGTTTACTACCAATGATAAATATTCTAAAGCATTAACCTGATAAGCCGCCGGCAAATGAAGATAAGTAAAAAGATTTTCGGCAAACAACCAAATTAGACAAGTGGCCAAAGTGATAACCAAAATTTTCATGCCATTCCCTTCCAAAAATAACAGTAGAAAAAAAGAAGAGACGGCCAAAAGAAAAGGAATGCCAAGCAGAATCCAGGCATCAATTTTTTTAAAATTCCAATCGGCCAAACGACTTAATAAAATAAACAATAAAGCCAAGGCCAAACCAGCCACAACAAACGGCTGAGTGGGAAACCAAAATAAAGCCAAAGAACCGGCAATCACCGTCAAGGCTACCAAAATCGGAAAAGTTCGTAAAAGTAACAACATGTTTTATTGAAGTTTCATTATTTCCACCGCCAAATCGCCAGAAATCTCGAGCGAGCTGTCAAAAACCTGAATTTCCTTAATCAAAGCATAACGCCCAATTAATTGATTCAAGCTATTCAAACCCTGCTCGGACAATGGTTTAACCATTAAATTAGTCAACCGGGACGGAAATGTAAAGCTCCCCACACTGACCTTAACCTGATTTAAAACCAACAAACCCTGATCCACACCGGGCTCAAAAAGCAAACGGACAGCGTTATTATTTTCTTGATTGGCCAAAGGAATAAAAATTTCTACGCCAGATTCTTTTTCTATGGCCACCTGAATTTCTTCAGCCTTAATCCAATCGATTGAATTTTCTTGAGCCAAGGTTCGAAGCGAAGCGGTGATTGAACTTTCGGGCAAAGAAAGATCAAGGGAACGATCGGCCAGGGTTCCGGCTCCGGATTGTAAACGATCGGTTATCAGCGAGCTAAAAAATTCTGTAACGTAGACATCGAGTGGTGAACCAGCTTCAACTTGGTGCAAAGATTGGGGTGGTTCGTAGGCCAAATTAGAAACTACCGGAACCGTAACCAGACCCGAAGCCGCCAGGCACCAAGTACTACCGCCAAGCAAAAACAAAATAACCAAAAGCATCAAACCAAAACAACCTAATTTTAATTTTCCGCGACCATGATTTTTGTTTTCTTCTTTTTCCACTTCGTCTACCTCTTGCCGCAATTCCGCCACCTCTTGTTGAATCTTTAAAACTTTTTCTACACGAGCCATAAAATTTACTCGACGTTTAACCAAGGATTGTCATTAAAAGTTTTTTCTAAACGCACCAAACCACTGGCCATTTTTTCTGAGTTTCCCACCAGCCCTTGTCGCAGAAGCTCCAAACTGCTAACCAACTCAAAATGCACCGATCGATTTTCAGACGGTACTTTTAAAGCCAACAAGTTTTGTTCCAAATCCGAAACAAACAACAAACGAGCCGCGTCGTCGACCTGGCCTTGGTACTGAATCCAAAAATCGCCGACCAAAACAAGCAATTCGTTTTGATACTGCTCGCTGGTTATGGTCGGCCCGTTAGTCGCTTCAAGATCAGATAAGTTTTGTTTGGCCAAATAAGCCCAAACAATAAAGATCACTAAAAATAAGGACAAACCAACTACTACCGCGGGAAACCAAGTTCGATGGTGCAAGTGCTTAAACATAATTAAAAAAATTATTTACCCTCGGTGGCCGAACCGGAAAACAACTCTTCGATGGCCACGGAAATCATGGTAGCCACAGGAATAGCCAATAAAGCGCCCACCAAACCACCAAATTTAATCCCAACTAACATGGCCACAATACTGATAACCGGATTTAAACCAATTGCTTTCTGCATGATTTTTGGTACCAAAATATTATTTTCAATTTGTTGAATAGCAATGACTAAAACCAAAGCCGCAAAACCTTTTATTGGCGAAATTGAAAAAGCAATTATTAAAATCGGTACCGAAGAAAGTATGGGACCGGCGTAAGGAATAATTTCCAAAAGACCGGCAATCAAACCCAAAAGTAAAGCAAAAGGAACTCCTAAAATCAGCAATCCAAGATAAACCGCTAAGCCAACCACCACTCCAAGAACTAACTGGCCGCGCAGCCAATAACCAACTCTTTTTTGCATTTTATTAAACAGGTTGGCTAAAAAAGGCTGATACTCAACCGGCGCAACGTTTTTAAAAAACCGGCGAGCGGCATCTTCTTCGACCACCATGTAAAAAGTCAAAACCAGGACGATAACAAAAGCGGCCAAGCTGCCAAAAAAGCCAGAAATGGTGGAAAAGATTGTGATAAAAGAACTGGTCACACCATCTTCTAAAGTTTGTAGACTGGATTGAAAATTTTCACCAAAGCCGTATTCCACCGTAAAATCTTGAAGTCGAGAAAAGGAATGCGTTAAACCATCGAAAATCAAAGAAAAATTGGCGATCAATTGTTGAACCTGACTGATTAATGGTGGAACCAACAAAACCACAATCAAGACACCCAAAGCCAACAAAACCGCGTAAACCAAAATCACTGCCAAAGCTCGGGGAATATGATGCCTGGCAAACCAAGTGGCAAAAGGATCGATAAGGGCCGTAAGCAACAAAGCCACAAACAGCATGGCCATAATATCGCGCAACAACCAAAGCAAACCAATAGCGACCAGGATTAAAAGGACTTTAAAAATAGTCCAAGTTGAGACCGAAATCAGGTGTGGTCGGTCAACGCTTCGTGGAGGCATATTTTTTAATTTTAAAATTTATTGAATTTTCTAATTTTCAAGATCAACTAGTTAAAATTATTATAACATATTTTTTTCAAGTCTCCCAATTTAAAAACTCCAATGTAAAGACTAAATAGAAATGTCATACCTTTCTGCAAATTAAAAATATTCGATTCTGTGATTAGTTTTGTGATTAGTCTCACAAAAAATTAACAATGAGGAGTTTTGGTGGTTTTTCGAATAGTAAAAAGTGGGAAAAATTTAGTAAAATTGAAAAAATATCAAGATCACTAACGATCGGTGTTATTTTGATATAGCCAAAAACCTTTAATTTAATTTAAACCAAAAAAAAGAATCTTTTGTTAAATATTACTTTTATGAATATGAATTCTGAATTTTTTTCAAAAAAACTCCGGCCAAAAAAAAACAGACTTACAAAAAAACACAACCTAAGGTCGTGTTTTTTTGGTGGAACTGGAGGGAATTGAACCCTCGTCTGGTAAGCGAAATTCGTAGGTTTCTTCAAGTGTAGTCTTGCTTGGAGATGCCCGTGTTGCAATCAAAGCAAGACAAAACTTGCAACACAGCGCCGGTCGCCTTTCTTAGCGTTCAAAGACCGGATATCCGAACGCCCAGCCCGAAGATATAACACCTCGATCTTTCTTATCAGGCGTCAGAAAGCGAGATGAGTCAGAGCCCTTAGGCTACGACTGAAACAAAGCTCGGAACGGCAAAGGCTTTCGCCACGGCGTTCTTGGCTTGTGAGAAGATGTTGGCAGTTAAATTCTCTTGCATCCAGGATTAACGAGGTTGGATACATCCTCGACTTGCACCTACGAACAACAAGCTTCCATCGATCCCGATCAGTCCCGCCTTGGTGACAAAAACATTATCGCTAAGGCGAGAACGACCAAAAATCATTCGCGCATTTTTTCTCTGATTTGTCGATCGATTTCTCTTTTTTTAATAACCGCGCGTTTTTCGTATTTCTTTTTTCCGCGACCCAAAGCAAAAGTAAGCTTAATTAAATTCCGATGAGTATACACCTTAATTGGCACTAAAGTCAAGCCTTGAGTATTAATTTTACCGGTCAGTTTATTGATATCACGACGACGAAGCAAAATTTTGCGGTTTTGATAAGGATCATACGATTCTTGCGGACCGGCCGGATTGTAACGAGAAATTAAACAATTCTTTAACCAAAGCTCGCCGTCTCGGGACATAATAAATGCTCCTTTTAATTGAATGTGCCCGGCTTTGACTGATTTTACCTCTGGTCCGGTTAACACAAGACCGGCCTCAAAAGTTTCGAGGAATTCATAGTCATAAGCGGCCCGTTTGTTGATAGCCAGGTTCTCCATATCCGAATTTAGTATAGCATACTTGGATTTTTCCTAAAGACCTGCTACAATCCTTCGTATAAAATATGCGCATTCATAGACACCGTGTTCGAAAACCAAAATTCGATATCCCAGAGTATCGAACCAACCGTCAAATCACCGCCCCCGAACTTAGGGTGGTAGACGAAAACGGCCTGCCGCTTGGTATTTTAAAAACCAGCGAAGCTATTCGAATTGCCGAAGAGCGCGGTTTTGATTTGGTCGAAGTTTCACCAAAAGCCGAACCACCAGTAGCCAAAATTTTGGATCACGGCCAATTTAAATATCAAAAAGAAAAAGAGGTTAGAAAACAAAAAATTCAATCCCACGAAGTCGATATCAAAGGTGTGCGCCTTTCGGTTCGTATTGGTGAACATGATTTTGAAATCCGCCGCCAGCAGGCCAAAAAATTCTTAGAACGCGGCGACAAAGTTCGCCCAGAAATCGTCCTACGCGGCCGCGAAAAAGCCCACGCCTACTTGGCCGACGAAATCATTACCAGATTTGTTAAATCATTGGAAAGTGAGTTCCCTATTCGCACAGAACAAGCAGTTACCAAGCAAGGCGGTAGGGTCACAGCCATAATTGCCCGCTCCTAATTGACAAAAATCGGCGCTTTCGATATACTCGGAGCGCTTTTGTTTATCCGGCAACCGCCGGACATTTGTCCCGGCAACTGCCGGATTTAGCTAAAAATATGAAGTGTAAGACTCATAAAGCGCTCGCCAAACGCGTGCGCGTCACCAAAACCGGTAAAGTCATGAAACGCTGCTGTGGTCAGGACCATTTTAATACTCGCGACCCGGGCAAAATCACCCGCAAAAAACGTCGCGATACCGAACTGTCCCGATCCCATGTCAAAGCTTTCCGGACTCTTTTACCTTATTCTAAAGTAAAGTAATTGTTGAAGTCACAGAGTTGTGGAATAGTGTTTTTGAAAGTTAAAAATTTTCAAGTGTTCAAAATGTTCAATTTTCAAAAAACGAACAACTTGAACAATTTAAACATCTAAACTTCCACTCACTTAACAACTCCAACACTTAAAAAAAATATGCCTAGAGTAAAACGCGGAACCCAACATGTAAAACGCCGCAAAAATCTTCTTAAAAAAACCAAGGGCTTCATGTGGGGTCGTAAATCAAAAATCAAAGTCGCCAGAATTGCTTCTATTAAAGCCGGCGTCTATGCTTATCGCGATCGTCGCGCCAACAAACGCAACTTCCGCCGCTTGTGGCAGGTGCGCATTAACGCCGCAGTTCGCGAATTTGGTTTGAGTTATAGTCGTTTCATCGACAAACTTAAAAAATCCAATGTCGAAATTGATCGCAAAGTTTTGTCAGAATTAGCCAAGGATTACCCAGCTGTATTTGCTAAGGTTGTTGAAGAAGTGAATAAGTAAAGGGGTAAAAGCGTAAAAATTGTAAAAGTAAAAAAACCGCTGAAAATGCGGTTTTTTGGTGCCAAATTTTACACTTTTACCATTTTACATTTTTACCGGCCCACAGATATTGACAAAATAAGAAAAATATGCTAAATTTACGCGTCGGTTCTTTACCTAACCTTGATCGTTTTAGGAGTTATCTTGAAAAGAATAATCGTAGAAGCCTGGACAACGTCGGCCAAGGTCGGCGAAAAGCTGATTTTTACCTTTTGCCTTGGTTCAAGTCATGGTGTGATTACCAGATCGGCCAGAGCTGAAATCTGTATCGAACCTCCGGCGCTTGCCAAAATCGTCAAAGGTCTCGAGAACGGAAAAATCAGCACCGGTTCGAACGAAATCATCATCGAAACCAGCGCTGTAGGAAACGGCTTGCTAGTCGTCGCCCCGGAAGAAGAGTCCGGATTTCCGGGAATTCAGATAATGTTCCGTGTCTCCCCTAAACCGACAGACAAAAGGTCACGGCTTAAGGAAGGCGAGGAACCAACTGGCCCAGCGATCCTGCTGGCCAGCAAAAACCCCACCCCACCCGCGGCCAACGACGCACTTCGCGCCCTGGCCACCACCACACCACCGGGGCCGTCAAACGGCCCCACTGTCCTGGAGGACAGCGACATGCCACAACAACCCCCCGCCGCTCCCCCCGCCGACATCATCAAGCGGATCGACACAGCCCTCAAGGCGGCCAACATCGACGCCACCGCCGGCCTCAAACAGGAGGCCATCGAGCTGGCCCGCGGAGGCCTGCTGGCCGCGGCGCGGAACCACCTGCACATGCTGCTGTGCCTCGACCCCGAGAACGGGGAGGCCCGCCTGCTGCTGGCCAAGGTATACATGGGCATGCAGTGCTGGCCCGATGCCCAGGCCCAGGCGGACGCCGCCAACACCCTGGGGATGTCGGTGCCGGACTTCGTGCAGATCAATATCGACGCCGGCATCGAAGCCGAGCGCGAGCAGGCCGAAGTCAAGAACAAGCTCGCCGCGGCCAACAGGAAGCTCGACAACCTCGGTGCCGAATTCGATAAGGCCCGGGCCGATGGCTACAAAGAAGGATACGACAAGGCAAAACCGTCGTTCCTGCTCTTTGCCTTCCTCGTCCTGTGCGGTCTCATCATCGGAGGCGGGACGATCGGGTTCACCTGGTGGACGGCCCCCGGGTATGACGACGGTTATGCCCAGGCCCGGTCCGAAGACCAGGCCACTGTCATCCAGCTCCAGATGTCCATCTCGGAGCTGAGGACCACCCTCGCCGACGCCGCCGCCACCCCCGAACCAGTCGCGGTCGCCCCTGGCACCGCCGAGACCGAGACCGAGCCCCCGCCGGCCACCAAGTCCGGCTGTACGGTGGAGAACGCCAAGATCACCGACCTCGGTGGTGACCTGCGGTTCTTGCAGTGTTTCGAAGAAGACGTCTACGAGCTCTGGTTCTGCCGGACCGGATCCGACGGCAGCGTCGACCCGGACACCGACAGCTGCACCACCCTCGGTGCCTACACACCCCGCACCTCCGGGTGCACGAACGAGAACCACAGCACGGTCGAGATAATTGGGGCCTTCCCAACCAAGGCCTGGACCGTCACCTGTGGCGACCGGCGGTTCTTTTGCGAGGACGAGAACGGGGACGGAATGCCGGACCCCGACACCGCGGAGTGTGCCGAAGTCATCTTCGACTAGCCTCCCACCCCCTGCTACGCAACGTAGTACGCGGGGGACGGCCTAACTCCCCCGCGTACTACGCCACCAGCCCTACTTGCTGGTGGCGATTTTTTTTATTTTTTTGTGGATGGTTTTGGGTTTTGATTTTGAATCGAATTCGAGTTGGGGGCGAATGCCATTCGAGTTGGGGGCGAATGCCATTCGCCCCTACGAACATTGAATGGTAAAATAATTTGTTTAAACATTAAAAATTAGACATTAGACATTCCAAAATGTTATCCCCAACCGCATTCTTGCCAACCCGTGCCAAAATTTGCCAGATATGCTATGATTTCCTTAGAAAAATTATTAATTTCTTACCTATGGCAAAAATGTCAAAGAGCCAAATCTTGGCTACCATGGCCGACAACACCGGCCTGTCCAAAAAGGACGTCAAAAACTTCATGGATCAACTAATGGAACTCGCCTATAAAGAAGTCAAACAAAACGGCGAATTTGTTCTTCCGGGCATGGGAAAAATGGTTAAAATCAACCGCCCAGCTCGCCAAGGTCGTAACCCAGCTACTGGTGCCACCATCCAAATCCCAGCCAAAGTTGTGTTAAAGTTCCGTGTAGCCAAGGCCGCAAAAGACGCTCTCTTGTAATCAACCGAAGTCAAAAAAAAACCTCTGAAACTTCAGAGGTTTTTTATTGATAATAGAAAAGATTTATTTTGTTTCTTTGTGAGGAGAATGTTTTTTGCACCACTTACAAAATTTTGATAATTCCAGACGTTCTTTAAGTGTCTTTTTGTTTTTGGTGGTGTTATAACCAATACGGCGACATTCGGTACACTCTAATTTTACGCGATTATCTTGAGGCATAATTTTTCTTTATTAACGTGCAGAAGTTTAATACTAAAAGGATTAATTGTCAATACTGGAGCCGATGGTCGGTATCGAACCGACGACCTACGGTTTATCCGCCGTCGCTCGAGGCGAGCTATGGCGAGACCACGAGGCGTGGCAAAACCTCATCAGAACAAATTACTGGAGCCGATGGTCGGTATCGAACCGACGACCTACGGTTTATCCGCCGTCGCTCGAGGCGAGCTATGGCGAGACCACGAGGCGTGGCAAAACCTCATCAGAACAAATTACTGGAGCCGATGGTCGGTATCGAACCGACGACCTACGGTTTACAAAACCGTTGCTCTACCACTGAGCTACATCGGCGTGGTGGGCAGAGCTGGATTCGAACCAGCGAAGGCGTAAGCCAACAGATTTACAGTCTGTCCCGTTTGACCGCTTCGGTATCTGCCCGTATGGAGCCGTTGACCGGGATCGAACCGGTGACCTCATCCTTACCATGGATGTGCTCTACCGACTGAGCTACAACGGCGTTTTGGAGGCGCGAAAATAATACCTAATTTTTGATTTTCTGTAAAGCCCCGATTGTCAACATCTTTTGATTAAGATTTTATTTGGCCAAACCAGTAATTCTTTCTTCGAAATCGGCTAATTTTTGATTTTCCGGATTGACCTCCTTAAGTTTATTTAGACCGCGCTGAGCTTCGGCAAAATTTCCGGCAACAATGGCGGCTTCAATAAAAAAATCCAAATAGCGCGGACTGTTTGGACGAATCTCTATGGCTTTGGAGAATTCGTTCAAGGCGGCTTCGGGGTTTCCGTCTTTAGTTTCCAGTTCACCTAGGGCGGCATGAACACTGGCGTCGTCGGTTTTTAATTTTAGAGCAAAAGAAAAGGTTTCGCGGGCTTGGTTGTATTTGCGATCAAGAACATACAAATTACCCAAAGCTTCGTAAGCCTTAACGTGTTTAGGGTGTTGGCTCAGGATTTCAATGTATTTTTTTTCGGCTTCGAAATATTCATCTTCGTCAACCAATTTTTCGGCTTCGTCCATTAATTTTCGCACAATCTCGGAATCCGGGGTGACTGTGGAGACGTTGATTTTTTGCATTTTTCTATAACGTTGTTCGACGGCATAAACTTTTTGCACCAAACGACGACCTTGACGATTAAATTCTTTCCAGGCCTTATTGGCCAAAATAGCAAAAAAACCAAAATGCTGTTTTAGGGTTCTTTCAAAACGTTGCTGTAAAATAAAATCTTTAACTTGTTTAACTTTTTCCTCTGGCAGATCGGCAATATTCATAACCCGCAGTTGAGGAATTTTTCTAAAAACAACAACCCCGGCCACGATCAGGCTTGCAATTAAGAGGATTAAGGGGATAAGCCAGAAAAGCATAGTGGAAAATTTTTTCCGCCTCGGGCGGATCAGCCCGTGGCTGATAATTTTAAAATTATTGAAGAATTTTTTTGAGAGATGAAAGGGTGGTGCTGGCGCCGCCGATGAGGACACCGTCGACTTCGGGGAGGGCGAGAATATTTTTGAGGTTTTTTTCTTCGACACTGCCGCCGTAAATGACCAGAAGTTTTTTAATTGACTTCCCTGCCCGGGCACGAATTTTTTTGTGCATGTCGGCGATTTCTTCCATGGTTGGAGTTTTGCCGGTGCCGATGGCCCAGACTGGTTCGTAGGCGACAATCAGATCGTTAATAACGAGCTGATTCAAAATCTTTAATTCCGAGAGATCGCTAACGCACAAAATTGGGATGATTTTTTTGGCCAAAACCGCCTTAAGTTTTTCTCGGACTACAAAGTCGCTTTCGGCCAAGAACCGGCGTCTTTCGGAATGGCCGACAATAACATAACGACAACCAAGCTCGACTAGCATACCTGCCGAAACCTCACCGGTCAAGGCACCACTTTCTTGCCAAGAGACGTTCTGAGCACCAAGCTTAACACCTTTACCAAGGGCCTTTTTGACCTCAGGAATAGCCACAAAAGACGGACAAACAATCACCTGATTTTTTCCGGCCACAATATTCTTGGCGAGTCTCACAGAATCTTTAACCCCGAGATACATTTTCCAATTGGCGATGATTAGTTTCATATTTTAACGAGGTGGCCCCCCTCCCCAACCCTCCCCCGTCGCGGCGACGAGGGAGGGGGGAAACAAAATTGGGTTCTCCCTCCCTCACGCGCCACGCGTGGGGGAGGGTTGGAGGGAGGGCCGATGGCGAAATTGAATAAGTTTTTTAAACCAACCCGACCTCTTTCATTAAACTTTTTTCGTTCTTGAACGGACCGATGCCGGCGACGGTCATTTTGTCTTCGGATAAAATTTCGTTGGCCATGGCTTGAATTTCTTTGAGCGAAATTTTTTCAATTTTTTTGTAATAACTTTCCGGGGTCTCAATTTTATCTAAGAGCAATTCTTGACGAGCGTAAAAATCGGCACGGTGAGATGAGTCCTCGAGCGCGAGTTTCATTTTGCCTTTGAGATAACTTTTGGCCAGCTTGAGTTCGGCTGTGGTCGGGCCCTTTTTCTTGATTGAGCGGATTTCGTCGAAAATGACTTTCGAGGCCAAGGGTAAACGTGACTTATCGAGCCCGGCGCGAATTGAAAAGACACCAATGTCTTCATACGAACCTTGCGCGGCTCTGACAAAATAAGCCAAACCCTTGCGTTCACGGACAGAAATAAATAATCGCGAACTCATAGTGCCACCGAGAATGGTCGCCAAAACATCAGCCAGCAAATCTTTTTTCTCGTCACGCAAGCCTGGCGATAAAAAACCAAAGGCCAACTGAATCTGCTGGTTGTCTTTAAACTGAACCGCGGCTTTTGGCCAACAACAGGGGCAACCAACATTAGCGTACGGCAAAAATTCCGGTGACTCTTGACCTCCCTTAACTTTTCCAAACTTAGCCTCGAGTATTTTTTCGACGTTCGCCGGCAATTTACCGGCCGCGGCCAAAACAACACGCGCCGGCGTGTAATAAGTGTCGCGAAATTTGATAATCTCGGAGCGCTTCATGGTTTCCATGGTTTGGCGATTGCCGGCAATATTCCAACCAACCGAATTGCCTTCGAGCAATTTTTCTTCGAGCAAGTCTTCGATGTGCATTAACGGGTTGTCTTCGTACATGTTGATCTCTTCGATAATCACTTTGCGTTCGCGAGCCATTTCCACCGGCGCGTAGAGCGACTGAAAAATCATGTCGTGAAGCAAATCCACAGCCAAAGCAAAATTCTCGGCCGGAACTTTGGCATAATATCCGGTATAACTTTTCCCGGTAAAAGCGTTATAGGAAGCGCCGACAGAATCGAGCTCTTTGCTGATACTAAGTGTCGAGGGACGCTTTTTTGTGCCTTTGAACATCATGTGCTCAATAAAATGCGAGGCACCGTTCAGCCCGGGCGTTTCGTAGCGCGAACCGACTTTAATCATAACCATCAAAGTAGCGGCTTCGGTGCCGGCAAATGGGACAAGAATGGTGCGCAAGTTATTCGAAAGTTTTTTGGCTTCTGGCATATTTTATTTTTTGAGTCGTTTATTTTTTTGAGTTGAAAAATTATAATTGGAAATGGCTTTTTTGCCAGTCTTAGCTTCGATTTGTTTTCTAGCATTGCCGGCGATACCACCGCCTTCACGGGCGACTTTTTTATTTTGAACGAAATTTTTTGGCTGTTGTTTTTTGGAAATTTCTGTGGTCGCGGTTTCGGCCAACATGTTTAAAACCAATTCCAGATTAGTCATGTTGTCACGCAAACTTTCTTTTTTCAGTCCTTTAAGGTTTTTGTACTCTCTTGTGGTTAAACCGGCCCAAGCTTGAACCATCTCGTCAGTCAAAATCGCAAATTCTTTACCTTCTTTTACTCCGCAATTTTCCCATTCGTCGGTCAAAGCTTTTCGTATCTCGATACTCTTGAGCCGTTGATTTATCCAGTCTGGGCTGTAACCTTTTTTCAAATAAGTTTTCAGAGCGCGGTTGATGGCAATCTCCGGATCGGCGGTTTCTTCCAATCTTTCATAGCCGGTACGAGCAAGCCAAAGCTTAAAAGGTTCGGCTTTGGGAGAAGGGATGGATTGGATGAGGCGCATTAAAACCTCGGTATCGGCAACGTCGGTAAGACGCATTTTTCCGTCTTGGGCAACCATTTTCAACCCGTGACATTTTGTCACGGTTTCATTTCCACCTTCTGCCAGTAGTCTTTCTTTCATTTTTCGCCAATACGCTAAAGGATCAACACTATCGGTCAAAACAGCTACAACATCGGAAATCGAAAAATACCACAATTCTTTTTTGTCATCCCAGTGACGACGAATTTTTTGACCTTCGAATAAAGTTATTTTCTTTCCCCCCATAAAATCAAAACTAATTATTGAATTTCTCATTAAAATATTTTTCCAAGTCAGCGACAGCCACCCTTTCCTGTTTCATCGTATCTCGATCACGCACGGTCACCGCCTTATCCTCAAGCGAATCAAAATCAACGGTCACGCAATACGGCGTACCAATTTCGTCTTGGCGACGATAGCGTTTGCCGATTGATTGCGTCTCGTCATAATCAACACGCCAATTTTTGGCCAGTTGTTCGGCCAGCGGTTTGGCGACTAATGAGAGTTCGTCTTTTTTAGACAAAGGCAGAATGGCGATTTTAATTGGAGCGAATTGTTTTGGTAAACGAAGAACAACGCGCTTTTCGGTTTCGCCCTCGGCGCTAGTTGGTGCTTCCTCTTCAGTGTAAGCCGAGACGAGCATGGCCAAAAAGGTACGATCGACACCGAGCGAAGGCTCGATGACGTGCGGCACAAAACGTTCGCCGGAAACCGGGTCGGTGTAGGTCATGTTTTCACCGGAAAACTTGGCGTGGTTTGAAAGATCAAAATCCGTGCGATAAGCCAAACCATAAAGTTCTTTGCGGCCGAACGGAAAATCAAACTCGATATCGACTGTACGCTTGGAATAGTGAGCCAACTCTTCGACCGGAACTTCAAGATCGTGAACACGACTCTCGTCGATTCCACAGTGACGAATCCAAGCCTTCAAATTTTCGAGCCAAGACTCAAAATGTTTTTGCCACTCATCGGGACGGATAAAATATTCGATTTCCATTTGTTCAAATTCGCGAGTCCGGAAAATGAAGTTACCTGGAGTAATTTCGTTACGAAAAGCCTTGCCAATTTGAGCAATACCAAAAGGCACGCGTTTGCGCGAAGTCTGAAGAACTTGCAAAAAATCCACAAAAATCGCCTGAGCGGTTTCGGGACGGAAATAAACCGTGGCTGTGGCGTCTTCTTTGGGGCCAAGCCAGGTTTTAAGCATAAGATTAAACGAAGCCGGCTCGGTAAAAGTCTCTTTGCGACCACATTTTTGACAAGCGGCACTCAAATCGATTTGATCGGCGCGATAACGCTCGTGGCATTCTTTGCACTCAACGAGCGGATCGGTAAAAGTTTCCAAATGGCCGCTGGCCTCCCAAACTTTGGGATTCATAATAAGCGCGGCGTCGAGACCGACCATGTCGAGGCGTTGTTGAACAAAAAATTTCCACCACTCTTGTTTGATGTTATTTTTCAATTCAACTCCGAGCGGACCGTAATCCCAGGAGTTGGCTAGGCCGCCGTAGATTTCGGAACCGGGGTAGACAAAGCCACGGGCTTTGCAAAGATTAACGATGGTTTCCATTGATACTTCAGACATAAGACTTTCCCTCTCCCCAACCCTCCCCCACCGCGGCGGTGAGGAAGGGAGAAAGAGAGTAAATAATTTTTCAAAACAATTTCAAGCTCCTCCTCCCTCACTGCCGCGGTGGAGGAGGACCATGGGAGAAGGACGAGAATTACACCGTCATTAACTCTTCTTCTTTGGCTTTTCCCATTTCTTCGACCTTATCTGTGTATTCTTTGGTTAATTTATCTAGTTCTTCGAGGAGTTTGAACTTTTCGTCTTCGGTGAATTCGCCTTGTTTTTCGGCTTCGATGACTTCGTTGCGGGCTTTTTCGCGAACTGAACGGGCGGCGACTTTGGCTTCTTCTAATTTTTCTTTCATGGCTTTGGCCAAAGCTTTGCGCGAGTCTTCGGTCATGGCCGGCATGGAAAGCCGCACCGCTTTACCGTCGACAACCGGGTTAATACCGATGGAGGATTCTTGAATGGCTTTCTCTATAGCTTTAAGAGTGTTTTTATCCCAAGGTTCGATAATCAAAGTTTTAGCGTCTAAAACAGAAATTGAGGCCACGCCTTTCATTTCCATGGTCGAACCGTAAACCTCAATCGAAAGATTTTCCACCAAAGCCGGAGTAGCTCGACCGGTGCGTATTTGATTTAGTTCTTGGTGCAAGTGATCGATGACGGCTTCGAAAGAGGTTTTGTGGGCTAGAATTGAGGGGTGCATAGGTGGGAATGTCTAATTTTTAATTTCTAATGTCTAATGGGAGGAGAATTATTTTTCTAAGATTTGGTAGCCGAGATATAAATTACTGGGCTCCTCGGGATCAACTAAAAGATGCGCGGCTTCCCAACCGGTGACTAATTTTTGGGTAGTCCAATTAAGACCGCCATTAACTGTTTTATAAAGAGTTGAGGTAGTGGTGTAGTAAATGATATTAGCATCTTTGGGGTCAAGAGCCAGGGCAGTAATGACCACTTGTTTAGCCGGCGTTAATAATACCAAAGCCTCCCAAGTCTCGCCAAGATCGGTGGAACGCAAAAGACCATATCTGTTAGACATAATTACTGTCAAACCGCTGGAATTTTGTACCAAATCGTAAACTTCTTTAGCCTGAGAAAAATCTTTCAAAACGCTAGATTTTTCGGTCCAGTTTAAACCGGCATCGGTGGATTTCCAAAAACCATCTTCAGTACCCACCAAAACAACTCGACTGTCTTGATTGCTAATCAAAAAAGCATTAATGACTTTGCCGAAAGATTTGATTCTAGACCAAGACTTGCCAAAATCAGAGCTCTTTAAAACATCGCCATTGGTCAAGCCAATATAAACCGTGCCTTGATTATACCAATCGGTGATAATTTTATTAACCTTGATACCGGAACGAGTTTCGTTGTAAGACTCTTCAAAAGTTCGGCCGCAATTTTCGGAAACATAAACTTTTTGACCAACAGCCGTGTACAGCGAACACATGTCTTTATAATCAACCGCCACCGAAGAAACCAAACCGCTTTGCATTTTACTATCATTGGCCGCCTGCCAAGTTTCGGCGCCGTTATAAGAAACCAACAAACCGTTTTCTGAAGTACCAAGATAAATAGTTTTATGATCTTGGGGATCAATGGCCATGGATTTAATTGAAGCCGTACCTATATTTCCAACTCCCTGGGAAGTGGGAAAAGCGGTTTTTTGTGTCCAACCTAAACCAGCGTCGCTGGTTTTATAAACACCACCAAATTTTGTAGTGTCGCTGGTTTTTTTGGTCATGCCCGGAAGTGAACAACCAGCGCCAGTAACGGTTATCAAAGCCAAAGCGGCAATGATGAATAGAGAAAATTTAGACATATTTTGGGTTTGGTAAAAGTTGTGAAAGCGTAAAGTTATTTTTTACAATTTAAGAAACAAACGTTCTAAAGCCAGACCGGGATTAACATGAAAATTCAAATCGCTTTTTATTTCGCGGAGAGTTTCCAAAACAGAAATCCAATGCTGGTTGGTTTTTTTACGAGCCAAATTTTTAAGTTCCGGATAAGCCACGGCTCGGGCCGCCAAATCTTCGGCGCCAGAGGAAATAAGAAAGACATCGCGCAACAACCACTCCCAACGATCTAACAAATCTTTTAGTTGTCGAGCTTTATTGACTTCATCTTTTGGCAACCAATCGGCAGCTTTGGCAAATCTGGCTGAAAGCGGCGAATTTAGAATTTCTACAAACTGTTCGACAGTGGTTTCTTCTAATGAACGAGTTGATTCGTCGCGCAGCAGTCGAAAAGCATAACCCGGACGGCCGGAAGACAAAGCGGCAATGGCCTCGGCCTCGCGTTTAATTACCCCGCGAGCCGACAAGGCTGCAGCAATTTTGGTGCAAGGAACATGAGTGAAGCGTAAAATCTGACAACGCGAAGCAATGGTTGGCAACATTCTTTCTGCGGACAAAGTTCGTAAAATCAAAATCGTGCCAGAAGTTGGTTCTTCTAAAGTCTTAAGCAAAGAGTTGGCGGCCTCGACGTTCAAAAAATCCGCTTCTTCGATAAAAGCGATTTTTCGACCACCCATAAAACCACTCATGGACAAGCGCTCGCGCAGATCTCTGATTTGATCGACAACAATTTCCGATTTGGTTTTACCGGTTTTTTCATCGGTCAAACGGGCCACCACAGAAACATCGGGATGATCAAAACCTTGGGGACCAAGAATTTTTTTAATCAACCATTCAACAACCGTGGTTTTCCCCACCCCGTGCGGGCCGACAAAAAGAAAGGCCTGGCTTATTTGCCCGTTTTCCAGCGTTTTCTCTAGGAAAGAAATGATTTTCTCGTGACCAATAATTTGCTGAGGCATGGGAGAATTATAGCATGTTTTGGGGTGGAGGGGATAGGGGATGGGGGACCCGCTTCCGACCGTCATTACGAGCGCCGCGCGAAGCAACCTATCGAATTGGTGTCTTCGAGGAGATTGCTTCGCGCGGCGCTCGCAATGACGGCTGATGAACTCCCTAAACCCGCTAAACCCAGCCAAAAAACCTCGCTCAAGTCTTGACAAGAGGTCAAAAATATGGTATAGTAATCCGTTGTTTTACCGGCTCAAAAAATAGTTTTTGGCCTACCCCACTTGTTTATGATCCTAGAGAAATCGTGGACAGATGGTGAAAACCAGTTTCCAATTAAGGAAAGTTTCCGGCCAGGTGGCCGGAACTCGTCAGTTCATGCTAAACGAGACAAGCTCAGTAATGGATCAATATTATACTTTCCAAACTAAGACGCATTTTCCTTAATTGAGATCTGTTTAAAAATTTATTTTCCAAAAACTTGGGCGAAGGGTTTTTGGAAAAATTGGAGAGAGAAAATTGTTCTCGAAAACCTGGAGGAGAGAGGCTTGAATCCGCGTTCGCAAGAACAAAGATTTAAGTGATCGTCAAATGGCTAAACCCGGCTTGTCTGGCTTTTTCCATACGCAAGATGATCTTGACGCACACCAGCGCCTGGCGCAGGTTACTACGTCGTTACCCTCCAGATTTTTGAGAACAAAATTCGTGTTTTATAAAACTCGCCCTTTGGCGAGTTTTGTTTTGTTGGGGGACGAATACGGACCGCACGTAGAGACGTTGCATTGCAACATCTCTACGATGCCCGTATTTGTTCCTCAACATCAACTCCTACCCCCCCCCGGAGGACGGCATGGACATCACCCTGCCCGGCTACAACTGGTAAAACTATTCGTTCGGCCGACCCTCGCACCACTCGCGAGACCAATCGGCCAACCCTCGTTGTTTGTCACAAAAGTGGCGGATAGCGAGGGTTACTCAAGTCCGAATCCCTTGCGGCCATGTCGGCCGCGTCCCTTCGCAAGTCCTGTCGAGGAATCGGCAGGCAACAGGAGTCACGATGACCCGCAAACTCTCCATCCGCACCCGCCTCCACAACCTCCTGACCGCAATCGAGAACGGTTTCGGTTGCAGGATCTCCTGGATCCTGTGCTTCGATACCATCGCGGCCATGGTCATCGGGAGCATCTTCCTGGCCATGAAGGTCGAGTACGACGTGTACGTCGACTGGGCCGACCGGGCCTGTGCCGAGGTCACCGACCAGAACTGGCACACCCGGTACTGGGAAGACGATTCCCGGCACCGCTGCCACGAATCGGTCCAGCTCAACGGCTGGCCGTGTCTGGTCGACGGCACGGAGGCCGCGGTGTGCCGGCACCGCAGCGGTGGCATCGAAGTCGACACCTTGGTCTTCGGCCACCACAGCCGAAACACGATCAAGATCACCTTCCCGGTGTCCGACCCCCGGATCGTCTACATCGGCGAACCAACGGAAGAGTTCTTCCGGTAGGTTCGCCTCTTCTAGGCCGACTTCCTGCCCCTGCAGGAATCTCAAGTCGGCCAACCCTCGTTGTTTATCACAAAAGTGGCGGATAGCGAGGGTTAAAACCCGAGCCAATACCACCCCCCCCAAGTCCTACTGAATCAACAATCGGTAGGCACACAGGAGAAACCATGATCCGCATCCCCGCCCCCATCGTCATCCTCATCGGTGCCGCCTTCCCCCTCGCCCTCCTCCTCCTCGCCCCCGGGTGCAACCTGGACTACCAGGTCAACCGGATCGGTGATGAGGCCGAGACGCCGGAGATCGAAGGCGAGGCCACGACCGACACCGCAAGCGAAGAGCCGGACGACGAGAACGTCGACACCGGCTACTTGCCCGAAGACGAGACCGAAGAGCCGATCGACGAGGAGGACACCGACGCCGTCGATCCAAACGAGTGTTCCGGTTTCTCAATCTCCGAAGGCTTCGGCCGCTACGAGATCACCGAGAGCTACCTGATCTACTCGGTCATCGGGGACACCGAGACCGAGATCCGTCAGGGCGAGCCGGCGCACTTCCAATTCGGGATCACCGCCCACCCGTGCGGCGATGTCATCCTCGACGGCATCACGATCGTCCTCGAGGAGATCAACGACGAGCCGGCTGACTGGATCACCACGGTCGAGCACAGCGGCGAGGCCTCGAACCTCTCGCACACCAGCGGAAGCTCGGTGTTCGAATCGAACGATGGCTATAACTGCAACTCGGACGGCTACGATTCGGAACTCTTCTTCTGGTGGATGGATGACATCTACAACGATGGCAGCCAAAACCTGATGGACGAGGTCTACATCAACGCCGGCACGACCGAGATCTTCGACTTCGAGCTCGTGCCGACCGAGTTCATCGAGCCCGGAACAACCTTCGGCCTGTGGATCATCGATCCATTCTGGACCGATGTGGAGACCGGCACCGAAGTGTTCGACGCATTCTACTGGGGGCCCGAACTGATCTTCACCGACATCACGGTCAAGGTCGTCGAGTAGCCCCACGCCCCCCTTTCGGCCAACCCCTCGCGCTTCTCGCGAGTTGGGTTGGCTGGCATTCCTTGCGCGTCACTTTCAATCTTGAGAGTGGTGAGCAGAGATGGTTTCAACCCCAGGAGTTTCCCATGGGCCCACACGCCCTCGTTGGTTCCTTCGGTTACGGTCCGGAGGCTGTGTTCTCCACTTTCTTCCTGATCTTCGGCTTGCCGGTGATCGCACTGTGGGGAATCGGTCAGATCAAGCATTGCGGTTTTGCCGAGCGTTGGGCGTTCGGACTGCTCCGTCTCTACTGGCGGATCCTGTCGTGGCCGTTCCGCTGGCTTGGCCGGCAGATCGAGGCGGCGGCCAACCAGGCGGCCAACGCGCTCGGGCGGCTGTTGGTTCGGAGCCTGCAGGTCACCGGCTGGATCGTCAGCTGGCCGGTGCGGGCCCTTGGCTGGTTCGTGTGGGAACAGACCCGCATGGCCTTCCAGAACCGCGCCAGGTTCCGGCCGCGTCCTCTGCCCGATGTCATCCCGCCGCGCCGGCGTCCTCGTGGACGCGGCCGGCGGCCCTAGGTCGGACTCACTTCTTGAGTCCGACCGCTGATCTTTGGATATCGCTCCTCACTCACCCCTCACGGCTTCCCCGGAAGGGAGGAGAACGAGAAAGCGGTGTACAGAGAAAAACAAAAAACCCGTTTCTTCGCCCGAGACGGGTTTTTTGTTTTTAATCTAAGAGGTTACCGCTTCTCACTCATATACCCACCGCTTCCCTCCCAAGCCACATTAAACAACTGGCGAATTGTATTCGCGATATCCGCGCTGGTTATAACGATCCCCATCATTTGTTCTTGAAAGGAATATATGAAAACTGAATTTCCACGAACCGAGATGTCGCCTTTTAGCGGAAACTTGTCAGCGGGAATCAAACGAACTTCGCCGCCGGGGATGATTGGAATTTTGGAAAAGTCCGGTTCGTCGACAACAGCCAGTAGGCGGTAAGAAACGCCACGCTGACGTAAAGATTTGAAATGTTTATTTTGATACTGAAAAAAAGTCTGAATTTTTTCGACTTCATCAAGATTGACAATTTGAATAAATTCGCCGACGGTTTCTTCGAAAAATTTCATGACCGAAGAGACGCCGTCGACACCTTCAAGGTAACGAATTTGCGGCTTGGTACCCTCGCAGTTGTAAATGGCTTGAAGTTTAGGAAGAGCCGCGGTTAATTCTTTTTCTTTGGCCTCGAGCTCTTGACGTTGCAAACGCAATAATGAAATTAATCGCTCCGGCGATTCGGCGGCAAAAAATTTGCGGCCGTCTTTTACAAAAACGCCCATCAAACCTTTTTTGATCAGGACGTCAACCAATAAATAAGTGGTGGCCCGGTTAACCCCGGATTTTTTAGCAATGTCTTGAATTGAAGACAAACCAAGTTGCAAAGCCGCCAAATAAACCGCGGCCTCTTTATCGGAAAATCCGACATTAATTAATTCTCGAGCAACATAATCCATAGGTTGGGAATGTCTAATTTTTAATTTCTAATGTCTAATGGCGGTTTTTTTTATTCCTTTAAAAGTTTATTTATGGCTTCGGCAGTTTTTTGAGCGGTTGAATCCCAAGAAAAACTTTTAGCGCGGGCCAAACCTTTTTGCGAAAGCTCGGAAACCAAAACCGGATCTTTAGCAATCTTTTCCATTGCTTGCTCCCAAAGCTCAAGCTCGAACGGTGGAACAAAAAGTCCGGCTTCACCCAGAACCTCGTGGATTGGCGGAATGTCGGCGGCAATAACCGGTGTGCCGCAAGCCGCGGCTTCGAGAGCGGGGATGCCGAAACCTTCATACCAGCTGGGCAAAACCAAAGCCCGAGCACCGTTAACTAAAGCCGGCAGATCTTCGAGCGAGACATAACCAAGCGACAAAATAAAATCTTTGACCGGCGAAATTTCGTGAAGTTTTTTAATTTTTTCAAAACCAAATCCCGGACGACCGGCAAAAACCAGACGCAAAGGATCACCAAAACCCATTTTATTTTTTAACTCGCCAAAAGCGGAAATTAAAACTTCAGGATTTTTTTTAAGCTCGACTCGGGAAACAAAAAGAAAATAATTTTTATAACCCAAACGATATTTTTGCAAAGTCGGTTCAATGGTCTCGCGCGACAAAAATTTATAACGATCGGTGTCGGCCGAAAGCGGGGTGACCACAATTTTCTCCAGTTTAGCTTGGTAAAGCTCGACGAGTTCGGTTTCGGTAAACTCACTTGGAGTAAAAATTATATCGGCTCGCCTGACAGCTCGACGAGTAACCGCTTCTTGGCGACGAACTTCGGCCGGCGGATACAATTGCGGATAGCGGCGAAAGCCAACATCGTGAATAGTGGTGGCAACTTTGATTTTTTTGGAAATAAAAAACGGCAAAGCTTGACCGGGCACAAAAAACACCTCGGGTGGCCGGCGCCACAATTCCCAAGTTACGCGAATTTGCATCCAGAATTTTTTAAACGGCCACTTAAGAGTTTTTGGTGAAAACAAAACAACGCTGGTTCCCTCCAAAACCGCGCTTTTTTTTAATCGTTCAATTATTTGAAAAGAGTATTCCTCGACCCCGGTGCGCTGAGGCTTTTCGGCGGAGGAGGAATCGATGGCGATGGTGGGCATAGAAATTCGATCCCCCTCCCTGGCCCGTGGCGGGCCTTAGCCCTCCCCCTTGGGGGGAGGAACGTGTTCGCGTATTTTCGAACTCCTCCCCCCGAGGGGGAGGACTACAGGTGGGGGAATTTCGTCTTAACTTGTAAAAATACTTCTCTTATACGCTTCCAAATTCTCTAGAGCTACACCAGTACCTTTGGCAACGCAGAGTTGGGGGTCTTCGGCTACATAAACCGGGACACCGGTGGCTTCGGAAATAAGTTGATCGAGGTTGCGAAGTTGACTAGAACCACCTGAGAGGACAATTCCCTTTTCCATAACATCGGCCGAAAGTTCGGGCGGGGTTTTATGGAGAACGTCTTTGACCGTGGCAATAATGCCTTCGAGTTCGTTTTGAATAGCTTCGGTAACGTCGTCAGAAGTGACTTCAAGAATTTTTGGCAAACCAGTAACCATGTCGCGGCCTTTAATTTCCATGACTAATTTTTCTGGTAAATACATGGCCGAACCGATACGGATTTTAATATCTTCAGAGGTTCGTTCACCAATGGCCAAACCGTATTTGCGACGAACGAATTCAGAAATAGCGTGATCAAATTTAACTCCACCAATACGAATTGATTCCGAGGCCACAATTCCGCCAAGCGACAAAACCGCCATCTCGGAAGTACCGCCGCCGATGTCAATAATCATATGACCGGACGGCGAGCCGATGGGGATGTTGGCGCCGATGGCGGCAACAATCGGCTCTTTAATAATGTAAGCGGCGCGAGCACCAGCAGCCAAGGTGGCATCGATAACCGCGCGACGTTCGGTGGAAGTGATGCCACCGGGCACAGCCACCATAACCTCGGGACGAAAAATTCGAATGCCGCCCACAGCCTTGTTAATAAAATAACGCAGCATGGCTTCGGTAGTTCGATAATCGGCAATCACACCATCTTTCAAAGGCCGACGAGCAACAATCGAATCCGGTGTGCGACCAATCATTTCTTTGGCTTCGCGACCAACGGCCAAAACTTTTTTATCAATTTTGGAAATAGCCACAACTGATGGCTCATTGATAATAACGCCTCGTTTAGGTAAGTAAACGAGGACGGTGGTAGTGCCGAGGTCGATGCCGATTTTTTTTATAAACATATGGTTGGACTGCGATGGTATACGAATCTACGAATTTGGCTACCAAACTACTAATCTACGAATTGCTACGAATGTTTTGATAATTATCAACTCCAATTTCGTAGTTTTGTATACTCCAGTAACTATTCTTCTACCGATACATTAATGACTAGATCACCCGCCAAACCAAAACTTCCGGAATAAATGCTGTCACCCCACAAATATTGAGGCTCGGCCGGGTCAGCAGACCTCACCTTCTTACCAAAATTTAGCTCGGTGGTCAATCCGTTTTCGGCGGCACCAATCTGTTTATCCACAACCAAAGTATAATTTCCTGACTCGATGGCTGTCTGAACAGGCTTTGCCAGATAAAACTCAAAAACCAAATCCCGACTCTGCCCAGGTTCGATTGAGATAAAGGTTCCAAAAACCGTTGAACCTAATTCTTGCTCAACATCCAACGTACCACTAACCCCCGAAGGACTCTTGATTTTGTCGTCGGCCAAAGAACCTGAAAAATTGAACAGTTCACTACCATAAGGAACGTAAATCCTGGTATAGGTTCGGTAGCGAGTTGTCTTCCAATCAAAACCACCCTGATGGTCATAAGTAATTGTAACTTTACCAACAAAACGACCGTTAGTGGTTGGTGTAATTTCGTATTTAATATTTCTAAAAACTTGAGGATTGGTTTTTAAACTAGCCAAATTAGCATCGACGACCATTAAAAAATCTTTATCACCGGTTTCTACTACCCCGCCCCAATTGGCCTTTCGAATAACTTCCTCGGCCTCGGTTGAAGAATTACTAAAAAGGACTATTTGCTTTTCTTGCAAATTTTCTTCCAAGGCATCAACCACCGGCCCCCAACGAGATAATGGTTGATCAAAAATTCTGGTCTTCATTTCGTTAAAAAGATCGGTAATGATTTCCTTTCGTTGTTCATATGGAATACCTGTGTCGCGAAAAGCTACCTCGACCTGGTATTCCAAGGTATCCAAAATATTGTCAGCTGAAAATTCTTGACCACCGATCATAATCGGACCGGTAAAAGTTAAAAGATCGGAAACAAAACTTGGCGTAAAAGCTATAACACCATCGAAAGAAAGCGGTTCTTGAATAAATTCTCGTTCTTCGACTGGAATGGACAAAACTTCGCCGGTAAACATACGAATAGCCTGACGAGCGGCGGTTGGAAAATCCGGCGACCAGTTACTATCGCGAAAATACCACTTTTCAGTCGATAAATATTGTTGCAAGGGCTCGGGCGGAACCGCAAAATAGTAAGGATCGGCGGCTGAATCTAAAAGATAAGAATCTTTGAGCGTTAACTCTTTAATCTCGCCGTCTTCAATTTTTAAAATTCCGTAAGCCCCAATAAAACCGCCGGCCGGTCGCAATTCGGCGTTGTTTTCCAAAAGCAAAAGGAAAGTTTTTTCTTGGCCAAGGCCAGTAAAAGCCGGAATAATTCTGGCAGCCGTGGAAGCCAAAGTTAAGGTACTATAAGCCTCGTCTAAAAAACCCTCGAGTTTTCGAATGATCAAACCCATGGGTTCGGGGACATCGGAAAAATCTTTAAGTTCTTCTTTAACCAACTTGGTTTGCTCGGCCATCAAAGCCAAATCCGGAGCCGCACCATTAAGTCGTTGTAAAAGAATCCGCTTGGTGGTTGGCGACAATTCGTCGTAGCGTAAAGGAGCGATGGCCGAGGCGGTATCGCTGGCTTCGCTCGCCAAGCGCGTGAGTTCGGAGCCAAGCCCGGAAATTTTATCAACGATTTCAAAAAGATTGGAAGAAATTTTAAAAACCTCGTCGGCCGCTTTAACTTGTGGTCCGATCCAGGGCAAAACTTTTAACCAAGAAATTCGCCGCAAGTGTTTTCCAGCCTGATCAAAATCAACCTCGGCTTGATCAAGCGAAACCTCGGCCCCGGCAAAATCCAAAGTCTCAATCGCGCCTTTGGCCTCGAACAAACGATCGCGACCGTCTAAAAGTGAAGTGGCCATTAACCCGGCGTTAACCGCTGTCCAAATTACAACACCAATAACCACCACGATAAACACGACAAGAATCCAAATTTTAGATTTTTTTTGTGGAGGATACATAAAAAATTTTTATGAAGTGTAAAAAAATTATTGCCACTTCTTAAAATAATATCGAGCACTCTTGATTTGAATTCTGGTTAATGGATTAAAAAGTTGTTCAAGTAAATTACCCTCGGCAGTTTCGCGACGGTGGTAGTGAACGATTTCCGATTCCGGATAATACATAACTTTCCAACCGAGCTGCCAAAGGTGGCGGCACAAATCCTGGTCTTCGAAATACATAAAATACTCGGGATCAAAACCACCGGTCTTTTCCCAAGCCTCACGACGCACCAAAAGCGAGGCCCCAAGGAGATAATCAATTTCTTTGGTTGAGCTGTGATCAAAATCGTTCATAAGGTAGCGATCGAGTTCTTTTTTCAAACTGGGAATTTTTTCAGCTAACGGCAGACGGCGAGCCAGAATGGTTAATGGTTTGGCAAAACGATAACAAGAAGTTTGTAGTGAGCGATCGGGATTTAAAAGTTTCGGACCAACAGCCCCAACGCGGGGGTGCTCGTCTAAAAAATTCACCAACTTATCAAGCGAACCCTCGAGGATAGCAATGTCCGGATTGAAAATTAAAAAATGACGACCGTCGGCCACGGCAGCGGCCGAATTCATACCTCGACCAAAACCCAAGTTTTTCTCGTTAACCACAATTTTAACCCCGGGAAATTCTGATTTGACTTGATCTGCAACCCGAGATTTAGGATTATTATCGACAACAATAATTTCATGCGAACAATTTGGCGCAAAACGATATAGACCTTTAAGGGTTTGTCTTAAAAGACGCGGAGTGTTGTAGTGGACGATAAAAATCGATAGGTCTTTCATATAAACCAGGCAGTAATTTTTTTTCGTGGCACTGAACGGCCAAATAAAATCTCGCGACGTTTTCTTAACATCTTTGGCAGTTTGCCGAAAAAATCAAAAATCGCTAACCAAGACGAGGGCTCAAACAAACAGACATAAACAAAACGAGCCACTTCGGCTGGCAGCACCCAAGGCGCGGAAAAAATCAGTTCGGCTAAACTCATATTTTTTACCAGTAGCCACCAGTGATTGCGCGTCGAATAAAAACTGCGCTGTTTGGATTTTTGCCGACGGTTTTTTAAGCGCTCAAAAAAACCAACCCGCTCTTTGCCATACATACCCCGAGCATGATGAGCCACGGCCTCGGGCACAAAACGAGCTTCCCAACCTTTTCCTTGCAAGCGCCAAGCTAAATCAATGTCTTCTTTGTAAGCAAAAAAATCATTATCAAAATATTCACCGTTCGACATTTTTATATCTTGCAAAGCCGTGGCCCGATATAAAGCCGAGGCTCCGCTAACACCAAAAACCTCACGTGAAGCATCAAACTGACCCTTGTCCAATTCACCGGCGCCGCGTTCGTAAAACCAACGGAAACGGTTGGCCCTAAGACCAGTACTATCGATAACATCGGAATTAGTGTGCTCGCGCAAAACTTCATCTGTACCCTTGTCTTTAAAAGTTTTAAGAAGTTTTGGTGTAAAGCTACCAGCTTCAGGGTGAGCCTCGGCCTCGACCAATAATTTTTCAAAGCAATCCGGTTTTAAAATAACATCCGGATTAACCACCAAAATATAACAACGCGACAAATCTTCACCGGCCCATTTATCAATAGCAAATCTTAGAGCCTGATTGTGAGCGGCATCAAAACCCAAATTACGAGTATTGCGAATAATCGTAATCGAAGGATATTTTTCTCGTAACCACTTCTCGGCGCCGTCTGACGAACCGTTGTCAACAACCCGCACCGTAAAATCTTTATAAGTCTGATTTTCGATTGATTCAAAAAGATCGGGCATGTTGGTCATGCTGTTCCAGGCGACGAAGTGGACGGAAAGTTTGGGTGGGGTTGAGGGTTGGAGGGGCATAATGGACGGGATAAGTTAGGAGTGGAAGGGGCGAAAAGGGTTGGAAAGATTAGAATAAAGCGACAACTAAAAATAAAGCGGCAACCAAAAAGACAAACCAGCCCATGGTGAAAGCTAAAAGCAGAACAGCTTCCCGACTTTGTTTCTCGATAAGAAGCATGACCGGTTTTAGAAAAAACAAAATCGCCATAATCGCGGCCGAAACAACTAAAAGACTTAAAATTAAAATCGGACCGAATAGATTTGGCAAGTTTGAGCCAAAAAAAGCTTCACCTTTGTCCAAAAAAAGTGAAATCGCAAAAATGTAAAGGATCGCCCCGGCCGCGTGTAACAAGCCACGAATGGCTGGTTGAGAAATATTGAGGTTTTTCATAAAAATCATACTAATCTTAAAACAAAAAAGGGGTTTTGGCAAACCCGAGGTCTTAGAGGTGGAGTCTAAAAAAATTAGCATCTAACGGTTCGACGTTTCTTCACCCGGCCGTCCCTCTCACTCAACCGTTCGATTCCACCTCACCCCTCTCCTTTTGGGAGAGGGGTGAGGTGGACGGCCGGGGTGAGTGAAAAAAAAGGACAGCGAGTGAGTGAAACAATCGACAAACAACAGAAAAAATCAAAAAACCAGAAAAACACTTCAACCGGTCAAGTAAAAATACAACTGCTGGTAAAAAACTTTTCTATCTCCTAAAGGCTAACTTTGGAATAAAACTTTACACCCCCTCTCAAAACTATTTTCTTGTAACATTCATCTCGGTACCGGTACAATATCTCATGTATGGGACGTTGTCCCTGTAACGCGATGAAAATTATGAAGTC
>Ga0209417_1001564_pt1 | contig 41318 bp, 35 predicted proteins | sample RifGroF2_FD_184002 | JGI IMG/M metagenome (GOLD analysis project Ga0209417, IMG submission 184002) | Groundwater microbial communities from Rifle, Colorado, USA - Groundwater F2 (SPAdes) (version 2) | ecosystem: Environmental > Aquatic > Deep subsurface > Groundwater | place: Rifle, Colorado... | reverse complement strand
GCAGTAAACCCGCCATGCCTTATACCGTGTGTTAGGGGGTGTACTTTATGAAATCCATACTTCAATAGTCTTTTCAATTGTCCAAACTCCATTAATTTTCTTTATTAATACAAAGTCCCCGTGACCGCATAAATTACCACAAGAATAACTACAATAGAAAATTCCATATTGTCTTTTGTTGTCTAAATAAATCCTTGAAAATTGCAAAAATCCTGAAAATTTAAAATCTCTTTCTGATTGCCAAAAGTCGTTTAGCGGATAAAAAGTTGAAAGATAAAGCAATTTATAATTTCCTGTTTTAGTAATTGAATTTAAATCAATCAACGTTGATTCATAAACTCCTTTCTCAATGGCGTAAAAGGCTCCCAAATAGTCTTTTGATGGCAATTCCTTTTTTAGATATTCCAAATCCTTTTCCTTATAATTTATTAACGAATCCCCAATACCTAAAACAATATTATTCCCTTTCCGTCTTTGCTCTTCAAGTCTACTCTTATAATTTTCAATCGCTTTTTGATAATTTAAAGAGTCAATTAGCGATGGTTTATCATTTTCATAATCTATTGGTGGTGGCGGAATGCAAAATGATAAACCATCGTTATGGATGTTCATTTTAAAAGTCAAGTCTTGAAAAATTCCATTGACAATCATTTCATCGGTTTCCCTGTTTGAACAAGAAATGAAACTTAAAACTATCAATATTGCACCGAATATTCTCATTATGTTAGTTTTTGTATACCCCCTAACGGCTGCGTGTATAAAACGTTGGGGATTTCGGGCTTAGTCCTTATCCACCGACACAAACGCCGATGCGAGATAGAACGCTTGAATAACCACTTAAACCCCAATGTTTTATACACGATGTTGTAGGGCGTTGTGTGTCCTGAGTTACCATAGGATACGAAGATAATAAAGTTCTTTGAAAAGGTAACATAACTTTTATTGAGATGATAGGCTGAATACTCAAACAGAAACGAGCTGACTCCAGAATATAAAATGGCAAAATCAGAGGTCTCACAAACGAGAGGATATTCAGAATTGAACTATCGGTAAAGATGTTCAGGCGTATTTACCAAACCGCCTTGTGGTGCTGTTGTACATGCAATGGTATTGAGCGACAAGGTCAAAGCGTATGCAGTCAGTTGTACGGCGAGTACACGTATGGTATAAGCAGAGAAGTTGAACGCAAGTGAACCGTCATTGAGGTGTCGAAAATAACCTTTACTATGGCAAAATCGAGAGGGCAGCGACCTTAAGAGACAAAGTGCAACAGAAACCTGATTATTGGTTGCACGCCATACGGCATAAAGATGGCAAGAGCTCTGCTTAGGCTCAATAAAGGAACAGGAGAACCAAAACTGCAATGATAAGCCAAACGGCAGAGAACCTGTAAGGAAATGCCAAAAGTAGCAAAGTGCAGTTTTGGGGCGGATGAAGCCGTAGTAGCGAACATATCCAAGGGAATGGGAGTAATGCCCCCATGAGCGAAGGGCTTCACATGATGCGTTCTTTTTATGTATTACAACTTAAAGCAATTTGAGGATGATTTTTGTAGAAGAACAAAAGACGCACCCGATTACAAGGGTGCAGGTACAGGAGGCTTTCAAACGAGTGAGGGCCAATGACGGAAGCGCAGGGGTTGATAAAATGACCATTGCACAGGTTGATGCCAATAAGCGGAAATATCTTTATCCGCTATGGAACCGACTTTCAAGTGGAAGTTACTATCCAACTGCCGTCCGTCAGAAATTAATTTCCAAGGGAGGTGGAAAGATGCGCCCATTGGGCATCCCCACCATTACCGACAGGGTGGCACAACAAGTGATAGCAACCGAGTTGGAAACTATTGTTGACAAGCAGTTCAGCCCAAATTCATTTGGTTACCGACCAAATAAATCGGCACACGATGCCGTAGAACAATGCCGTATCAACTGTATGAAATACAGTTGGGTTGTTGACCTCGACATCAAAGGCTTTTTCGACAACATTGACCATACGTTGCTAATGAAAGCGCTTTGTCACTATACAGACAGGAAACATATCCTGATGTATTGTGAACGCTGGCTTCAAGCACCTGTACAGCTACCCGATGGGACAATTAAACACCCCGTAGGTAAAGGCACACCACAAGGCGGAGTAATCAGCCCTGTATTGGCCAACATCTTTTTGGATATAGTGTTTGATAAATGGATAGAGAAGAACTACCCTGATGTAAAATTTGAACGTTATGCCGATGATATTGTGGTACACTGCCAGAATATCAAACAAGCACTGCGCCTGATGGAAGCGATAAAGAAACGGTTTTCTGTCTGTAAACTGGAACTTTCCAAAGAGAAATCGAAAATAGTTTACTGTCGCCGAAATCAGAAGAGTCAGCCACCGTTCAAGGTTTATTATCAGAAATTCGACTTCTTGGGCTTCACCTTCAAGCCACGTATCGCTAAGATGCACGGCAAGATGAAACTGGGCTTTACACCTGCCATCAGCCAAAAGAACATAGCCCGCATAGTGGATGAACTTCGTAAACTCGAAATCCACCGGTGGGTACATTTTCCATTAAGCCGGATAGCAGAACTATTAAAATCCAAAATACAAGGGTGGCTCAATTACTATTCAAAGTTTCGAAAATCGGAACTAAGGAAATTATTTCGGGTTATCAATCTACGGTTAGCCAAATGGGTACGCAACAAGTATCGGAGGTTCAGGCGGAGGCATTGGTTTCAGGCTTATAAATATTTACAGGGAATTGCCAAAAGCTACCCAGATATGTTCGAGCATTGGAAACATGGCTTTCAGCCCTGATGTACGTCTTTATCATGAAGAGCCGTATGAATCGAGAGGTTCAAGTACGGTTCTGAGAGAGGTTTAGGGGTGAGATTCCCCTTTACCTACTCGACTTTTTTTTATAATCCTAATTTATCCATTTTATCCTTTTCATATTCTCCGGTTTCTCCTGGATAGCGTAATTCATTTTCAAACTGGCCAGTTAATTTTGCTTGCATCCAAATCAGACTTTGGTCAGATGGCATAGCGGATGGAATCTTTTTATAAATATCATCTTTTATAGCAGAAGTATAGCTTTCTATTATCCAGCCCTCCTTCTTAAATTTTTCTATCAAATCACTCAAGAATAAAGCTGATGTTAAATTTATATGTAAAAGCAAGGTGTGATGTATCTGTCGGTGATTTATTTCCATTGATAATTTATTGTAATACAGTGCACGGTCATATATGTGATTTATATAAAAGTCTCGAAAACCTTTTAAAACGACTTGAGGGTTTTCCTTAAGTCGTTTAATCAGCCGACTACAAATATACCAATCAGAATTATCAGAAGTAGCCCAACCTTGACCGTACCCTATTTCTTCTAAATACGAATTCATACTATCTCTTTTGGCAACTGTATTCCCAGCTCTTAAAAACGGGAATCGTAATAATTTACGATAGTTTGAATAGCCATTAATCAATGAATCACATTTTTCAATCTCTTTGATGTACTTATCACAAGTCATTACTGAATCATTATAATCAAGATGGTTGTATGTATGATTTGCTATCAAATTTCCCGCATCATTCCATTTTTGTAAAAAGGCTTTACCCTTTTCATTATCGAGCAATTTTCCCGAAACAAACATTACTGCTTGCAAATTGTGCTTTTTTAATTGGTGAATAATCATGTCATTCCGTTCTTCCCCTTTATAATTCAATATGTCTTTTGTATTACCATCATCAAATGAAAATGAAATGTGAGGTTTTTGATTTGTTTGAGAATTTACTTGTAGTATATTTAAAAATAAGACAATTGATAGAACTAGAAACTTACTCATTTTGCTAATGTTTATGTATGATTATGGTATCTTGGTACAAAGATAAGGCGTACAAATTGCACACCTTATCTTTAATAAACTTATTTTGGCATATAATCTTCAGGATTTACTTTTTCTCCACTTTTAATGACCTCATAATGTAAATGAGGTCCTGTCGAATAAGTTCCAGTATTTCCAGTAATACCAATTACTTGCCCTTTGCTTATTTTATCACCAACCTTTACAGAAGCACTTTTAAAATGAGCATAAAAAGTCGAAAATTCCTCATCGTGTTTAACCAAGAGGTAATTTCCTAATTTTGTTTCAAAACTTGACTCTAAAACAACGCCATCAGCCGGAGCAAAAATCTTTTCCCCTTCCGAAATTGCAAAGTCAATTCCTCTATGAAAATCCTTTTTCTTGGTTTTAGGATTCATTCGTTCGCCATATCCCATCGTTTTTGATACTTTATTTATTTCAACAGGACATAACGAAGGTTTAACCGTCACATTCAAAGATTTTTCAGTGCCACCAACTAAACCTGTCTTGCTACCAGAGAAAGCAAATAACATGAAACATATAAGAGGCAATACTAATAAATATAAACCCAAATACTTAATTGATGTTTTATTTTTTGTTATCATGACTATACGTTTTTTAATTGTTTTACAATAAAATTGACTAATAATTCCATTGTTACGGTCAACTTGAATTTGCTTTAACATGCAACCGAGATATTTTTCAATTTGATTATAATCTTTAATTGCACTAGTATCAGCAAGATATTCGTGTTGAAGTTTCAATGAACTTTTGTAAAGAACAACAAAAGGATTAAACCAAAGTAACACAGAAACAATTTCAATGATAACTAAATCGACCCAATGAAGCTGTCGAATATGAGCAAGTTCATGCTCAATTATCATTTGACTGTTTTCGTTTTTTGGCAAGAAAACTATATTAAAAAATGAAAACGGCAGAATCGAATCCACTTTTACAATCTTTTTCTTGTCAATTTGGCAGATTTCGGCATTATTACTAATTCTAATAATCCTTAATATGGAAAATAAAAGCTTAAAGAACAGTATTGATATGCCGACAAAATATATTACCGACAGTATCATTGAATAATTAAATGTTGTTACATGATTTGTAAAATTTTGAGGTTGAAAAAAGTCATATTCTGGCTCAATCAAAATAGGTTGAATAATATCTGATAACACATTATTTGATTGGCTTTGAAATATTGAAAAATCAAGAACAGGAACGATAAAAGAAAGAAGAATACCCAAGATTAGATAAAGCCTATTAAGCAGGAAAAATGTACAATTTCTAAGCACTAGTGCATAAAACATATAAAATACAATTATACAGATGCTTACTTTAAGTATATACCACCAATAGGCTGTCATAAATCTATTTGTTTGATTTTATTCTTTTTATCTTGTTTTCAATCATTTTTTTAATTTCCTCCAATTCTGAAAGATTCAATTGGTCATTTGCAAAAAATGATGCAAATTCAGGTGTTGAACCATGAAAATAATTAGTGATAATAGATTTTACATGATTCTTAAAATAGTCGTTCTTAGATACCAATGGATAATACTCATTGATTTTACCATAAGTATTGTAACCAATAAACCCTTTTTTTACCAAAACTCTTATTACTGTTGAAACAGTTGTGTAAGCTGGTTTTGGTTCAGGGAATTGGTCAACAATATCTTTCAGAAAACCTTTGTTGATTTTCCAAAGGAATTGCATTACTTGTTCTTCTGCTTTTGTTAGTTCTTTACTTTCCATAATGCAAATATATAACTATTTTTATAGTCATACAACTATTTTTGTAATTATATCAAAATTATTTTCAATTAGACTGATATTCTGAATGTTAAAACATTCAATGTAGGTGAGTGCTGATTTTTAAAGTTGGGCATAACGTTGACGGTATGAGGTCGTGGCGGATTTCCAACGGAAATCTGACCGACCAGCACGAAAGGTACAAAAAAGATTCGACTTGTCGAATCGCTGAAAACCCGCCATGCCTTATACCGTGGGTTGTGGCCAGTTAGTTATCAATCAAATTCCAAGTCTTTTTCAGTTCAAAATCATAAAACTCGACAATTCCTTTATCACTCGCTTTTATAATCCAAGCGATTTTTGGAGAGTAATGTATTGTGTCTTTTGTGATTAAAAATACTTCTTTATAACTTTTTGAATTTATCAAAGTGTCCTCAAAATATTCTAATTTTATTGTATCAAGAAAAGATTCCCTACTATATAATTCAAAATAGAAAAAGTCATTTTCCGTAATTTCAATACGCATGGAATTACCATTATCGCAATTTTCCTTTATTTGATAGTCATTTTTTGCTTTCGAAGTATAATAGTAAGCTTCAATATAACAAAAAATCTCCCAATCGAAGAAACCACCTCTTTCAGAAATTGGTTCTGATTTATAAAATTGTTCAACTATGAATTCAATAGTATCGTTGTTATTTGAGTATTTAATTGTGTCATTAATTTTGTAGGGAATCCATTTTAACTCAGAGTCTGGAAATCCGTCACATTTAAGTTCTCTGCATGAATAAACTGTCAATATTAGAAACACAAAAATTAAAAAGGTTTTTATTTTCATGAATTTGAAATTTTGGTCTATAAATATATGAAATTTAAGTTTTTCCTAAATTATTTTAAATTATCCTCTAAATATCAGTGACTTTTCGATTATTCAATTGGCCACAACATCCCTATATACCTACCTCCCCTCTTCTATTCAGTATATATCGGTTTTGTTTACAACTGTTTTCTTTAATCCGTTTTCCAAAGTAATTTTATTCATCAATATATCCAAGGGGTTACGCATTTTTTTATTGTTTACTGCTATTACATGTGTATAAACCTCCGTGGTCTTGCTGTTTTTGTGCCCCAACAATTATATATCCTCAGTTTTAAGGCTGGTTTCATAATTTGTTCAGTAACCGTTATCAAAATTAGCCCAATTAATCAAAAAAACAAATTTTAATGGAACAGGTAGGAGTGGAGTAAGGATGATAATTAATTTGGGGCACCGTTTATTTTATACCCTCTCCCGGATTTCTATTCTTTCATCCTCCGGTAAGCCTCTAGATCTATCCAATAGATGCCATACACCGTCCGGCAAAACTATTAATTGCAGCCCTTCAATTTTTTTATTCAAAAAACCAAATTATCCTTTAGCCATCTTTATATTTGGCCTATTGTTTTGAGCATCGAAAATGGTTTCATAAAAAGATCAAATAAACGATTATGCCAACATACATTACAGCCCGGCAATTCATGGAATTAAAACAGGCGCTTCCGGTGATTGATGTGCGGTCGCCGGGGGAGTTCGAATTTGGGCATGTGCCGCAGGCCATCAATATCCCTATTTTCGATGACCGGGAACGGGCCCTGGTAGGTACCCGCTTTAAAAAATCGGGCCGCGACTTTGCCATTGAACTGGGGTTGGAGTTGGTGGGGCCTAAATTATCGGCTTTTGTGAAACAGGCTAAGAAGATTGCCCCACAAAAGAAGGTAATCGTTCATTGCTGGCGCGGCGGCATGCGTTCGGCCAGCATGGCTTGGCTGTTTGAAACCGCCGGGTTTGAGGTGTTGCTTTTGCAGGGCGGATATAAAGAATACCGGCGGTACAACCGCGAACAGTTTTCAACTGCGGCGCAACTGCTCATCTTGAGCGGTTACACCGGCAGCGGTAAAACTGACATTTTAAAGGAACTTAAAAAGAAAGGGCAACAGGTTATCGATCTGGAAGGGTTGGCCCATCACAAGGGTTCGGCTTTTGGTGCCATTGGGCAGGAACCCCAGCCCACCAACGAGCAGTTTGAAAACAACCTAGCCGGGGAGTGGCACTTTTTGGATAAGAGCCAGCCCATCTGGCTGGAGGATGAAAGCATCACCATGGGCAAAAATGGAATCCCCGACACGCTGTTTAATGCCATGCGCGCCGCACCTGTTATCCGGGTGGATATTCCCCGCGAAGTGCGGGCCAAACGGCTGGTTCAGGAGTACGCCTGTTTTGGTACGGAGCTTTTGGCCGGATCCGTTGCCCGCATAGAGTCGAAATTGGGAGGGCTGCGTACCAAAGAAGCTATGGACGCTTTGCAGTTGGGTGATTTTGAGAAGGTAGCCCACATTACCTTGGAATATTACGACAAAGCTTACCTGAACGGGTTGGGAAAAAGAGATCCACGGACTATCCGTTCTATCTCTATTGATAGGGATGATCCAGAGAAGACGGCAGAAACTTTGGTTGAATTTATTCAAAGATTGGGGTTCTGATTATGGATTGATTTGAAACCATAAAAACGTTTCAATCCACTTAAATATAGTATTTTATGAAAAAACCAATCTACCTCGGTTATAACGCTACTGCCTCCATTGCCGGGGAAGTGTTCTGCATCAATTATTAAAAAAAGCGATCCCCGACATCCACCGCAACGGGCATCCCACCGAGGTGTTGCCCAATACCTTGAGCGTGGGTTTCCCGGGAACCGATGCTTCATCCATGATAAACCAGTTGCAGGGAATAGCCGTTTCTGCCGGAGCCGCGTGCCATGCCGGCGGGATCAGCATTTCAAGTGTATTGGAAGCCATGAAAGTTCCGGTGGTGCTGGCTCAGGGAACGTTGCGTATTAGTACGGGCCGCGAAACTACCAATCAGGAAATTGAATCGGCGGTTCAGCAACTTGCAGGCGCCTATTCGCAGCTTAAGAGTTAAGGCTTTTAACAAGAAGGCAGGGCGACCGCATTTAAAAAACCCCGTAGGGATTTAATTTGAATAGCCCCGGCTTTTAAGCCGGGGAATATGAATTTGCGGTATAATTTCGGCACAAGCAGTATATATTTATTGGAATAATGTATAATACATGTGCCGAAAATGGGAATTTCAAATTTTTCGTTCTTAAATGCGGTTTCCCTGAACAAGAAGGTGCCCGGTTTTGGAGAATCCAAAGGGTTTGATAATTTTGTACTTCGATTCAGTGTTGGTTCTGAATGGAATTTCACACGATCTTTTAAATGGAAATTTTTGTTTTAAGTATCCTGATTTTATTGAATGGTTTTTTTGCATTGTCTGAAATTGCATTGGTTTCGAGCAAAAAATCGAGGCTGGAACAGTTCCGTAAAGAAGGAAAAATGGGAGCTAAAATCGCTTTAAAGTTGCTGGACGATTCTGAAAATTTCCTGTCGGCCATTCAGGTGGGGATTACTTTTATTGGAATTGTGACCGGCGTTTATGGCGGCATCAGCATTGCCGATGATTTGACCCCCTTTTTCGAAAAGTTTGCATTTATGCAATCATATGCTGCAAAAATAGCGCTAGGCCTCACCGTTTTAGCCATCACGTATGTTTCAATTGTAATTGGGGAACTGGTGCCAAAAACCATCGCCTTGAGCAGCCCGGAGAATATTGCTGTTAAGGTTGCCCCGGTTATTCATTATTTTAGCACGTTGTTTTATCCCTTTGTAAAGCTGCTGGCTGTTTCAACCAATCTTATTAACCGGATGCTTGGCATTAAACCCAAACAGGAACAGCTTACAGAGGCTGAACTCAGGCAGATGATAAAAATCGCTTCGCACGAGGGGGTGATTGAGAAAGAGCAAAATGTCATTCATGAAAAAGTGTTCTATTTTTCCGATAAAAAAGCCAAACATTTGATGACCCACCGCACCGAACTGGAATGGATTGATATTGAACAGCCTTTGGGTGAAATCAGGGAAGTATTGCTGGGTGTTCATCATTCAAAGGTTGTTTGTTGTTCGGGGTCATTGGAAAATTTTTTGGGTATTATGTACCTGAGGGATTTTTATAAATCGTTGGGAAGTCAGGAGCCTTTTCAAATCAAAGCATTGATTTTAAAACCCATGATTGTTCCGGAAAATACCGATGCAACAAAGGTGCTTGAACATTTACGTTCCAAAAACAGTCATATTTGCTTTGTGGTGAATGAATATGGCGGGTTCGAGGGAATTATCACCCTGCACGACATCATGGAACATTTAGTGGGCCAGATTCCCGACGAGGGTGAAGTGTATGAACCCGATGTGTTTGTCCGCGAGGATAAATCCTATCTGGTAAACGGGGATGCACCCGTGGAGACACTGGTTGAAATCATTCATGATTTTTCTGTGGACTTTGAAAAGGTGGAATATGCCACCGTGGCCGGATTTGTTTTCAACCAATTGAATAAAATGCCCCGAATTGGCGACAATTTTGAGTTTATGGGTTACAAATTCGAGATTGTAGATTTAGACGGACGTAAGATCGACAAGGTATTGATCTCAAAAAAGAAATGACGGTAGGATTTAGTGAACAATAAATTTAAATTTAAACGGTTTATTTTGATAAAAAATCCATTTGAAAAAGTTTATCATTGCTGTAATCGTTGCTGTTAGTATATCGGTAGCTCTGAAGGGTCAGGCCTATCGGGTATTTAACATTGATGCCAGCCGGTTTCCATTGATGAAAGCCCAAATTTGGGCGGTGGACAGTAATTACAATGCCAGCCAGTTAACTCTCAAAAACATTCAGATTTCCGATAACGACGAATTAAAAACGCCCATCGAATTTAAAGCTCCCAGTTCTTCCATTTTACCGTCCTCAATCGTTTTGGTGTTGGATATTTCCGGCTCCATGGAAGGGGTAAGGTTTGATATCTTAAAACAAACCGTGGCTAATTTCCTGAAAAACCTGCCCATGGAACTTACCGAAGTTGCATTGGCCGCTTTTAGCGACAACATGTATTTGCTGTGCGATTTTACCCACGACCGGAACCGGTTGAACCAATCGTTGACAAAAATTTCTCCCGGGGGCGGAACCAGCTTCAACAATGCCTTTTTAACGGAATTTTATGGAGCCTTGGACATTTCTAAAATGGGTAAGTACAAACGGGTAGTGATTTTTTTAACCGATGGACTGAGCTCGGCTAATTATAATCTGATTGTGCAACAGGCCATCCGCGATACCATCCAGGTGAACTGCCTTACAGTTGGGCTTCCCATTAGCGATGAATTGCTGTTTATTGCCAAAGAAACCAACGGCAATTATTACAGCGACTTGAACACTCCCAACGACATTCAAACCGCGTTTGAAACCATTTACCATCAGATTCAGGAAAATACCTACGGTTACCTCACCTGGAGGGCTAACCCCAGTTGCAATCCTGAGAAGGAGACGACGATAACTTTGGGGGGACAACAGTTTCGAATTCAATATACCATTCCAGAGGAGCTGGTGGGTAGCGTGGAGGTGGCACCCTCGTCAGTCACTTTTGGTGAGGGCTCACCTCAAAAGACCCAATACAGACCTGTTTTTGTAAAAGGAAATAACATTGATTTACATATTACAAAGGTTACCAACACCAACGATTCCCTTTTTGGTTATCAAAAGTCAAGAATCCCTTTAATTACTAAGGCCAATCAATGGGAAACAGTGAACCTGACCTTTACCCCCATAGACAGCATCTTTACTTTGGCTACTTATACCATCCAAAGCAAAAACTGTCCCGATCAGGCACTTTTTGCCTCTTCCACGGGTAAAAAGAAGCTCTTGATTACAGAACCCCACGGAGGTGAGGTTTTCCCCAGAGGATTGGCTATTCCTGTTCAATGGAAAGGTATCGACCCGAGTACCCCGGTCGATCTTTATTTTCAACGGGAAGGTGAAACCAACTGGACTTATCTTTCAACGGGAGCGCACTTTCATCATGAATTAAAAGCACCTTCTTTGGATGGACAGATACGGCTTCTGGCGCAGATTACCAACAACCTTACCTTTCGAAACCTGATGAATGCTCCGGTGACTGTTTTTAGTGAACAGGGATTCAAATCGGCAGTTTTTAATGATGGGGGGACCGAAATCTTGACACAATCCGGAAGTTCGATTATCCAAACCTGGGATGCCCTGACCGGGGCAATAGTCAATAATTTTGAAAACACAAACCCTGGCGAAGTCGCTTATTTTGCCAGGTTTAATCGGGTGGTGAATGTATCAAAGAACAATATCACCTTGTTGACCAACCGGAATGGGATGTTTGTTAAAGACGTCCCATTGCCGGGAAAAAAAACCTGGACTTCCTTCGTGTTTATCAAAGGGAAAGAATTCTATACCTCAGCCATGTCTTACTCATTCACGAGGTTTTGGGATCCTACATTGAATTTTACTGTAAATGATCTGCCTGGGGGGAAGATTCTGGATGCAGCAGCTACCCCGAACACAGAGTATATTGTTGGCCGCGAAGATGACCGGTTATTGGTTGTAAAAGTAAAATCTTCTCAACGCTGGTTTTCCATCCCCATCGCAGAAGCTTTGCAAAGAACGGTGCTACACCATTCTAAAAACTATTTGGTGGTCGATCAATTTCCTACTTGCGATTTGTATGAGTTAGATTCAAAGAAGAGGATTGCCTCATGGACGAAGCAGCATTTTTTACAGTTTGAACCTTCAGGGAACCACCTGATTTTGCAGGATAGCCTCTGTACTTCCATCCATTCACTGGAATCAGGTGCGGAGGAATGGGCTTTTGGAGCTACGGATACTTTTCAGGTATCTAAAAACGGGGAGTATCTGGCCTACTATGCGCATGATTCTTTAAAAGTAGTCCAACTCAATATACAGAAAATCACCGATACCCGGAAAGTGCACCAATTAAAGCAGTTTCAGTTTTACCCCCAAAAAAATTATTTGGCATTACTGAGCAGCGATTCGTTGATGATTGTTGACTTTAAAACGGGAAAAATACTGGAAAAAGTGAAAGTGGAAAAGGATTTGGTGGTGGATATGGATGTATCGCCCACCGAAGAATCGATAGCCATTGTTACTCAAAAAATGATTGCTTTGTGGAAACCCGGAGTTCCTGTAGATAGCGACACTTCAGCCTATTTTCAGGTTGTTTCGCCCAAACCAAAAGTTCAGGGATTATTAACCTTTGAACCGCAATTTATCCATCAACAGGTTGAAAAAGTATTTAAAAAAGTGATTAACAATTCCACACCTTTCCCCATTACCGTCGATTCTCTGGTTATTGAAAAGTCAAGTACAGCATTTGAGTTGGTTTCCACCCACGGGCCTATCGTGCTGGAGCCAAAACAATCAACTTCTGTTGAAATCCGTTGCTGTCCGGATAGAGTAAGGGAGGTAAAAGGAAAATTGTTGGTTTACAGCAGCATCCATCAACAGGAAATCCTATTACAGGGATTGGGCCTGCAGCCTTCGTACGTATTGCTTAATCCGGTAGTTGATTTTGGGGAATGGAAAGTGGGAGAGGCTGCTCATGAGTTGATTCCCGTTCTGATGAACACTGGAAATACGGAACTGTTGGTTTCTCATCTTGAAATATGGCCGCAAACTACCAGTTATTCTTTAAAAAACTCCTTTGCTAAGAAAACCTTGCGCCCTAACGATACCTTGTGGGTGAAGGTGCAGTTTCAGCCGCAATACCGGGGAAGGCAATCGGGGATTTTGAAATTGAATATTGGGACTGCCGAATCGGTGTCAGTAACAGAATTGATGGGAACGGGATTGGCAAAAAGGCAATTGGTTATTTCCGGGAGAACCTTGCATGCAAAAACCTTACAACCCTTGACAGCCCAAGTTGTTTGTACCGAACTCCAGTCGAAACGGATGATATGTCAGGAAGATTCAAAGACTGATGGAACCTTTTCCTTGGTGCTGGCTACCGATTTGAATTACAGCCTTACCGCTCTGTTGACAGGCTACTTTTCATCAAGCGAGAACCTGGATTTGGTAGCAACACAAACCGCCGATTCCCTTTGGGTCCAGATATTGCTCACCCCTATCGAAACTCAATCGAGAGTGGTTCTGAACAATATCTTTTTCGAGTCTGGAAAAGCCGAACTCATGGCCATTTCGCAGAACGAACTGGATCGGTTGGTGTCGTTGCTGATATTAAATCAAGGGTTGGTGATTGAAGTTCATGGTCATACCGATTTTGTTGGAACCGGGCAGGAGAACCTGCTGTTGTCGCAGCAAAGGGCACAGACCGTGAAAAAATATATGGAAGGCAAAGGCATCCCGGCAAACCGGATTCAACTGCGGTTTTTTGGAGAAAGCCAACCGATTTCGGAAAATGAAACCGAAGAAGGGCGTAAGGCCAACCGCCGGGTAGAAATCATTTTTATAAGAAGTGGAGCAGAGAAACAATAAATTTCGTATGAAAATCAATGTTGCTCCTTTTCCGGAAAAGTGTTTACTTTAATCCTTAAATTTTCAGGTCATGGCAAAGAAATTTTTGGTCCTATTATTCATTTCCCTTTTTGTGTTTTTGGTTCAAAACATGGCGCAAGTCCTGAAATGGTACACCTTTCAGGAAGCGGTAGCCCTAAATGCCAAAGCACCGCGCAAAATAATGATTGATGTTTATACCGATTGGTGCAGTTGGTGCAAAGTCATGGACAAAGAGACGTTTAAGCATCCGGTGATTGCAAAAATATTGAACGAAAAATATTATCCCGTGAAGTTTAATGCCGAATCGCTGGACCCGATAACATTTGAAGGGCACACTTTTGTAAACTCCGGGCAGGGGAACCGTCCGCCGCACCAACTGGCCGTTGCTTTGCTCAACCAAAAGATGTCCTACCCAACCGTAGTTTTTATGGATGAAATGAATCAGCTTATTGCTCCTGTCCCCGGGTTTCAAAAACCCGAACAGATGGAGCCTTTGTTAATTTTTATTTGGGAATCGGCCTACAAAAAGAAGATAAACTACCAGGATTACCTGAAGACGTTTAAAAGCAACATACCCAAAAACTAAGAAATTTAATTTAGGTGGGGTGAACCGGAAAGTATGGCTTTGCCTGGATTGGCACACATTTTTCATTGTGTATTTCCGCAGTTTTTTATACAGCGAAAACCCAAAAACAGGGTTCATTTTTCCCGGAGGTTCCGTAGCACAATCAAGTCAAATACAAAAAGTCAGGTTCATCCAGTGACTTTTTGATTATGACATTATGCCTTATATTCACGCCCGGAGTCACCGGGTGAATTGATGCAACTTGACACTAGTTGAATTTTTTTTCTACATCGCTACGTCCATCCAAAGATAAAAGTAATTTCATTGGGATTTCGAAGAATGAATGGTTGCATAGGAGCAAAAAAAACCATGCCCTGATTGGCATGGTTTTGGGGAAGTATGATAAATTTTATCCTCTCACAAATAACGCCTTAATGATGTGGCTGGCCATTTTAGGGTTTTCCTTCAAACGGCGGGTGGAATAACCAAACCATTGTTTCCCGTAAGGTACATACACGCGCATTTTATGTCCTCTGTCAACAATACTTTGCCGGAGATCAGGTGTAACACCATAAAGCATCTGAAATTCGTATTTATCTTTTGGCACGTTGTATTTTTCAATTAGCCGGTAGGCTCCTTCAACTAGCGGCCTGTCGTGGGTAGCAATACCCGGATAGATGCCTTTTTGGAACATGAACTCCAAATCTTCAAGATAATGTTGGTTTATTTCTTCATATTTTTTATAGGCAATTTCGGCTGGTTCAACATAAATGCCTTTGCATAAACGGTAATTCAAAGGTATTTCTGGGGTATGAATGTCTAAAAGATCGGTTACATCTTGGAGGGTACGTTTCATGTATGCTTGTACAACCAATCCGCAATTATTTGGAAATTCCGCTTTCAGCCGTCTGTAGATATTGATGGTTTTGGTGGTACATGGAGAATCTTCCATATCAACCCTGATAAAATTATTGTGAGATGCCGCTTTTGCTACTATTGCATGAAGGTGCTGGAAACAGACCTCCTCATCGAGCAACAGACCAAACATCGATGGTTTTAATGAAACGTTCCCATCAATTTTTTCTTTCTCAATAACATCAAGAAGATTCAGGTATTCGTACCGATTTTTCTCAGCCTCTTCCAATGTCTTGATAAATTCTCCCAGAATATCCATGGTGACAACCATTCCTTTCTGGTTCAGATATCTTGCGGCACGGATGGCATCGTCAATGGTTACGCCGGCAATGTATCTTTTGGAAAATATCCAGATGAGTTTTTTTGGCATGTATGGCAGCATAGCTGCAATCATCTTATTAAACATAGCATTCGATTTAATTTTGTTTGACCCTAATTAGCATTTTTTGATGACCAAAGGTAATCATCAAAACATCATAAAATAATGTTTCTACAACAGGTTGTCGGCTGATAAAAAGCATTGAAATTTTTAGGTGATCCTATTTTAAACGCCACCCAATTGGGTTCAAATCAGAGAATTTGCGTTTTTTCCTGATAAAGAAAGAATAGATAATACTGCGCTTAAAAACCTGTAGATGATGGTTAACAGTTCTTAGTTTGTTATTCTCGGTTCGTTTGCGTTTGAATTTGCCAAGCGTGGCGTAAAAAGCAAAGTGGGCTTTGGGCACGGCCATAAAAAACGAGAATTTCCCTTGCAGAAGATACATCACCGATGAGGCGCCATCTAAAATCATTCTTAAAAACAGGATGGAACGGAATGAACCCTGGGGAAGGTTTTTGTATAATAAGTAAAGGTTGTTCCGGTAATTGAGGAAAAGTTTCCGGGGATTGTTGTTGGGCAATGTGCCGCCTCCTACGTGATAAACCACGGAATCGGGAATATACATAATCCGGAAGCCTCTGTTTTTTAACCTCCAGCAAAGATCGATCTCTTCCATGTGTGCGAAAAAATCCAGATCGAGCCCACCCAGTTGGTGAAATAAATCGGAACGTACAAACATACAAGCTCCCGTAGCCCAAAATACTTCAGAAATTTCATTGTACTGACCGTGGTCTTCTTCAATCACATTTAATAGCCGCCCGCGGCAGAAAGGAAATCCCAATTTGTCGAGGAAGCCTCCGGCAGCACCTGCATATTCGAATTTATTTTTTTCGTTGTACGAGAGCAGCTTGGGCATGGCAGCAGCAACATCTGTATGTACATCCATATATCCCACAATAGGCTCAATCCAACGGTGGGTAACCTCAATGTCGGAATTTAAAAGGACATAATAGGTAGCTTGTATCTGACTCAAGGCTTTGTTGTAACCACCTGTAAATCCATAGTTTTGATCAAATCTAATGACTTTTACCTGGGGAAATGTTTGCTCAATATAGTTGAGGCTGGCATCGGTAGAACCATTATCGGCTACCCAAACCTCGAATCCATCTCCTTGAGAATATTCAACTACCGAAGGAAGGAATTTCTCCAGAAAGTGTTTTCCATTCCAGTTTAATATTACAACAGCAACTTTGGTCATTTCTATCTTTTCAAAACGTTTTAAAAATACAGCTTTTAACCGGGATTCAAAGCAAGGTGGTTTTTTTATTCGATGTTATAAAATAGAATCCCCTATACATCGGAAGCAGATGTTAAATCCGGTTGATGTTTCCACCGTCGGTGCGACCAGAGCCAATACCTCGGTGCATTTTTTATAGATTGCTCAAGTAGTGAAAAATAGGTTTCTGTAATCTCGAATGGTTTCGTTTGTTGCGGACTATCGGTAATCAAGGTGGGTTTTACCCGGTAAACTCCTTTCTTAACACGCATCAGTTCAATGTAAACCACGGGCAAATCAAACTTTTTGGCTAGTTTCTCAGAGCCCAGAAAAACATTGGCTGGTTGATTCAAAAAGTTAATCCAATGGGCATTTTCGCTTTGTACCGGTGCCTGATCGGCCACCATAAAAAGCATGAAAGGTTCCTGTTCCAGGTTCAATTGGTAAACCTTCCGGAAAACCTCTTTCATTTCTATGGGTAGAACGCCCAACCGGCTCCGGATGTCGAAATAAATTTTATCGAAAACGGGGCTCGATAACTCTTTGTACACAGCGGCTCCTTTATAAGGCAGCAATTTTGAAAGCCCGGCGGCAAATTCCCAATTCCCAAAATGGGCTAACATAACCACGATGTTCTTCTTTTTTTCGAACAATTGATCAAAAATCTGCTTGTTTTCGATAATTAACCGTGGTTTAAAACGGGTATCGGAAACAAAGCGCAGGTAGATATTCTCAACCATCATTACTGACATGTGCCTGTAATACTTCCGGGCAATAAACTTTATTTTTTCAGAATTATAATTAGGGAACGATTTGGTTAGGTTGTTGTAAACTACCTTTTTACGGTAACCAATTATATGAAAAACCACAAATGTGATGAGTTCCGAAATAAGAAAAAGAAGTTTTAGCGGCAATAGGGTCAATAGCCGGAAGGTTCCTAAAACCAAATAATAGCTAATTTTTTGAGATCCGCTCATCTATTTACCTTCAAAATATTCGCGGGCTTTGCTACGGTTAGTGCCCATGTTGTTTTCCACCCAATTGCCCGACCCCGAATAAAGTTCGCTCTCCCAATAGGAATTGCTCAATTCTCCTTTAACATTCGAATGCAACAATTGGTAATCCTTATCAAGCAACGATTTGTTATAGAAGATCAACTTTTTATCTGTTTGATCGGCAATTTTATAATAATGCCAAATCTCGTAGGGGAAAGCATTCGATTCGTTGGGTTCCGAGATAATTGAATTAGGGGGTCCATATTGCAGGTACACCCTTCCCCGGTCGGTTTCAAACCCATGTTTGTGTGCATGGCTGAACTTTTGCTCCACCTCGTTAAGGTTTTCGCGATATTCTTTCCAGGCTGCCCCAGGGTTTATTTCATTACGCTTCTCCCAAAAATTATAAAAAAACTGCTGCATCAATTTTAGGTTGGCAGCCTGTAACTGGTTGTCGATAAAACGGTTTTCGGCCAAGTCGCAAATTGGGCGTAGGGCACTCAGATAGATAGCCAGGGAGTCGCGGTTGGTAAATTGCGATACGAAGGTTTGTTGAACTTCGATAGCAGCGATGTCCATTATTTTTGGTTCCACATAGCTTCCCACCCGTTGAAAGAATTTTTTTGTCTCAGCCACTTTCTTGTTGTCGCGGTTCCGTACCTCAATTGCCAGGTAGTAATTTCCGGTTGGTAGTTTGCTGATGTTCATGTCCTTAAAAATAACATTTACCTCCATAGCTTTTTGCTTTTGGAACGAACTGAAATCTTTTATGGGTTTTCCGGTATTTGAACTTTGAATATGGAATAAGAACATGAAATCCTCAAGCGGGCCTAACACTTTGCTGGAATTGTAAAATTCGGCATAAAAACTCAGTGTGTTTAATTGTTTTGGATAGAAATCGGAAACATAAGGAATAACCTCATATCCATTTTTAACATAAATGTTTTTCTTGTCCGTTTGGGTGTATCTTTCAATAAATTCAATACCGCTAAACGACAGATCATTTTCAGGAAAATGGACAGATACAATATCTTTCAGTTTGAATGGGGGAACGGTATCGGGTCCAAAATTGTCAGTAATACTTAGTTCGAAGTTATAGATGCCCTGGGGAATCAAGATTCGCTGTTGATCGATAAAAGGAGGAAACCGTTTGGCAGTATCCGGCAAATAGGGACTCACCACTTTGAATTTTCGGAATTCCTTTATTTCATCCACGTTTTTGAATACCATCGTCACTTCGGCCGATGCTTGCAGGGCACTATCTTTGTTCTTCATGTAATGCATGGAATTGCCTGCAAATGCCAGATAAGTTTCAATGTATGCGCCTGTTCCCGGTGCATAAAAAGGGGCACTGTAAAAATAGGTATCAACACCCTGTGCCTTAATTAGGGAAGTTGATAAAAATAGTATGAGCAGTTTTGAAGTGAATACAATTTTATTCATGAAGCTGTTGTTTTAATTCCCGATAAATTTAAAACAATATGGTCATATTCAAAGAACACCTTTTAGGAATTCCTGTTTTCGTGAAGCAATTTTAACAAGGCAGCGTGCACTCCAGTCGTTCCGGCAACAATTTCCCGTCCATAAAAGTAGTTTTGTCCACCCAGATAATCTGAAACCTTGCCTCCTGCCTGGACAACTAAAAAGGAACCTGCGGCAACATCCCAGGGGCTCAGCCCGTATTCGAAAAAACCATCGAATCGCCCGGCAGCCACATAAGCCAGATCTGTAGCAGCCGAGCCATGCCTGCGTAACCCGTGTGAGTTTGATACCACCTGATACACGGTTTTAAGATGTTGGTTTAGTTTTGATACATCGCTGATGTGGAACCCGGTTGATATAAGCCCTGAGGCAATGTCGGGTGCTTTGGATACTTTAATCTCTTTTCCGTTGCAATATACCGGTGCCCCTTTCCAGGAATAAAAAAACTCCTGTCGCCCCAGTTCATAAACAATTCCTATAACAGGTTCATTGTTATATAAAAGTGCAATACTGATGGCAAAAGGGGTAACGCCATGGATAAAATTGGTGGTTCCATCCAAAGGATCAATCACCCAGATGTAAGCTTCGTTATTGTGGCTGGCCGATTTTTCTTCCACAATGAACCCGCTGCCGGGAATGAGTTCCCGTAATGCGGCTACCAGCATCTTTTCTGTCTCTTTATCAACATACGACACAAAATCCTGATGCCCTTTGCTTTCGACTAAATCGCGCGAGAAATTGGTATGTTGTTCCAAAATAAAACTTCCTGCCTTTTTTGCCCATTCCATCACTTGGAAGGTAATTTCTTTGTAGTAGTCCATGTGTTATGTATTTATTAGTTCACCAAGTACGGAATCGTTTTTGTTTATTTTAATCAATCGAACCCACTGGGTTGTGTTTATCAATTCAGCTTTAAAAGGCAGTTCAACTTTAATGTAATTGTCAGTAAATCCGCTTATCAACCCGTTTGATTCCGTTGCTTCAAATAAAACGGAACGGATGGTTCCCAAATGTTGTTGATGGAAATAACGTTGTTTTTCGCGGGCCACGTTATGTAAAAGTTTGCTTCTTTTTTTTCTTATTTCAACAGGTACCTGTTGGTCCATTTTCACGGCTAGGGTGTTTTCCCGTTCAGAATAGGTGAAAATATGTAGATATGATACATCAATACTACGGATAAATTGGACAGTTTGTTCAAATTCCTCTTCCGTTTCGCCGGGGATACCTACAATCACATCAGCAGCAATGCAAGCATCGGACATCAGCCTTTTTATGGTTTCAATTTTTTTTTGATAAAGCGAAGTGGTGTATCGTCTCTTCATTAGCTGCAACAACCGGTTAGTCCCGCATTGAAGAGGGATGTGGAAATGTGGGACCACCACTTTTGAATGGCTTACACGTTCCAGTATTTCATCGGTAAGTAAGTTGGGTTCAATGGATGATATCCGCAACCGTTCCAACCCCGGTAATTCTTCAAGGGCTTTAATCAAGTCGAAGAAAGTTTCGTCGGTACTTTTCCCAAAATCGCCAATATTTACTCCGGTAAGAATGATCTCTTTCACCCCTTTGGAAACTATTTCGGTGGCTTTTTCCACCGTAAGTTCAATGGAATTGTTTCTGCTGCGGCCACGGGCATTGGGAATAGCACAATAGGAGCAATAATAATCGCAACCGTCTTGAACCTTCAAAAAACTTCGGGTTCGGTCGCCAAATGAGTAAGAGGGGACAAATGGCGTTTCCTTTGATAATTTATTGATAACTAGGTTTGCTGTTCCTTTTGTTGTAATTTTTTCAACCTCCTCCACAACTGCATTTTTATTATCGCTCCCTAGTATTAAATCGATGCCATCAATTCTAGCTACCTCTTCGGGTTTTAATTGCGTATAGCAGCCTACAGCCACAATAATTGCCTTAGGGTTGTGGTTGATTACTTTACGGATAGCCTGTTTGCTTTTCTTATTAGCCAGTTCGGTAACGGTACAAGTATTAATTACAAAAATATCCGAGGGTTCTTCGTCTTCAACACGTAAGTACCCGGCTTTTTCAAATTGATTGGCAATGTCGGAGGTTTCGGAAAAGTTCAATTTGCATCCTAAAGTAGTGAATGCTACTCTCTTTTGTGTTTTCATTCGATAGTAAAAAAAGACCGCCCCATTTCAACAAAAGGGCGGGCAAATATACTTCTTTTCGTGTAATCAAAAATCATTAAACAGCTACTTCTTCCGGGGTTTTTATGTGTGACCAGTTTTCTCCCCGTTTGATGCGGGTAATTTGCATTTCACTCACGCAGAATAATTTGGCAATCACGTTTTGGGTAATTCCTCGAGACAGCATTGACTTTATCCGGGTAACATCATCAGCATTCAATTTTGAATAGGTAATGATTTTTTCCTTACTGTTGCGGCGTTTTTCATGAATCCGCTCAAACATTCTTTTGTAAGCTTCCTCTTTCATAACCCATTCCAGGTTAGTGTAGTGGTTGTTGCTTTTATTCCAATCTAAATGTATAACAGTATCCTGTTCAGGGTTTGTTTTGTCCACAAATAAATCAGCAGTTAATTTATGTACCAGAAATGATTTCTTTTTGCCTTCCGACATGAAGCTAACATTTAAAAATCCTTTGATTACACCCGGTTTAACAACCCGTCCTTCCTCTTTGTCATAGCAAAAGCTTTTAATCCGGCCATAGTTACTTGCTTCGTAGTGTTTGTCGGCATAAGGTATTATTTTCCATACCTCATCTTCGATCTTTCTCAGACGTCGTTTCATAAAAATAGAGATATTTATTAGTAGTAGTTCGAATTGCAAATATATAAAAATGTTGTTGACTTGGTGTGAACTGTTCATTTTTTCGGAAGACTTTTTTAATTGGAAATTATAACTTAAAGTATTAATTTTGAATAAGTTCTTTTGTTTGTTAACATATTATTTTTTTCAATAGAAGTAAAAGCTAACTTGAAATATTTTTGCGGTTAAAGTTTCTTTTTAAATATGCTAAAAAACTATTTTTTATGCGCAACCATTTATGTCTTTTGTGTCTCTACGAAAAGTTATAAAACTTGAAAATATGAAAGCAAAACCGACTTTTTTATTGATGCTAATCCTACTTTTTGGATTTCATTTACATGCTCAGTCAATTCCTGTGAACGGAAGTGTTTTTAACCTGACCGAGAAAACACCGGTGGCAAACCATCCAGTCTATTTTTTATCGAACGGCATGGCAGATACTTTAGTGGTTTTCACTAATGATGAAGGTCTTTTTACTGCAAATATTCCTGTCAATTCCGATGATGCTTTTTATATCCTGATTTATACCGTTGATCCTTGTACGGGACGGTTCCATAAAGCCGAAATGTATCCTTATACATCAAATAATTATTTTGAGTTTTACGTGTGTGGCAATGAGGAACCCGGATGCAATGCAAGGTTTGAATATTATTCGGGTATGGTTTGGAACGATACCATTGTGTATAATTCCGATTCTACAACGTATGGAGAATATCCAGTTTATTTTTATGATCAGTCATTGGGAATTATTACAAGCTGGTTTTGGGATTTTGGGGATGGAACCAGCTCCACCGGGCAGAACCCTGTCCATAACTATCCGCAGGAAGGGGAATACCTGGTAGCATTGTATATTGAAGGCCCCAATTGTAACGACTCTATCGTTATGCAAGTTTGGGTAGCTGATACTGACCCAGGTTGTTATGCCTATTTTTATTATGATTTTGGCAGCAGTTACGGTCCCGATGGAACTGTTTCCGATAGTTCCACAAATGATTTGTTGACCGTTTATTTTTATGATTATTCCACCGGGGAACCTACTTACTGGAAGTGGGATTTTGGAGATGGTTTCGCCTCTGAGGAGCAAAATCCTACCCATACCTATGCTGCTCCCGGTGAATATTATGTCAACCTGTATATTTCAGGCGAAGATTGTGACAACTGGTTTGGAATGCCCATCTGGGTCGGAAATTACGAACCTCCTTGCCAGGCCATGTTTGGTTACGATTATTTTAATTGGAACGATTCTGTGGAATCAAATACCGGAACTGGAGTGGCCGATACACTGGCAATCTATTTCTATAACTATTCCTATGGAAATTATACCGGTTGCAAATGGAATTTTGGCGATGGATTCACTTCGACAGAATATAATCCCTGGCATGTTTATGCCCAAAGCGGGGACTATCCGGTTACCCTTGATATTTATGGGGAGAACTGCAGCAGCAGTTATACCCTGATGGTTCCGGTGGGGACATACCAGGACACGATTTGGTACCCTGATAATTGCCAAGCCTTGTTTTATCCAATCGTTGAGAACGATAATAAGGCCACATTTATAAACCAATCGTACGGAGATATTTCAAATTACTATTGGGATTTTGGCGATGGAACCACCAGCAATGAAGTGAACCCGGTACATCAATACCCGTTCGAGGGTTCTTATTTGGTTTCGCTTGAGGTTTTTACCTACGATTCCTGCCAATCGAGGTTTGATATGGAGCTTTGGGTAGGAACCTACGATTACGATTCATCGCTGAATGCACTATTTATACCCGAAATCAATGGTACCGTGGTTACTTTCCACGATCGATCTACAGGTGATATCTGGAACCGATATTGGGATTTTGGCGATGGTTCCAGCAGCACCGCAAAAGAGCCTATCCATATTTATAGTGAATCGGCGGTTTACTATGCAACCCTTGGAATAAGTAATGGAAATGCTGTTCATACTTTTACTATGGAACTTAACTTAATCGATGGTACATTTAAAGGCTATTATGGTGACGAAAGCTCTACAGGGATTCCCGACAATGTTTCCCAAAAAGGAGCGGTTGTTTTTCCAAACCCATTTAAAGAGACATGTAATGTGAGTTTCTTTAGTGAACTTTCGGGTAAAGGATGGTTTAAATTATACCACGTCTCGGGGCAAATGATCTATAACCAAGAAATTGAAATGTGTCAAGGAATGAATCAAATGGAATTACCTACGTTGGATATGAAAAATGGAATGTATTTGATTCAAATCGGGTTCGACCATCAACCCCCGGTTTCGAAAATGATTCTGAAGCAATAAATTTTGACATAATTTTGAAAGGCTGGAACTAAAGACTACCAGCCTTTCTTATTATAAAAACAGTTGATTTGGTCAGTTATAAAGCTATTGCAGGGCATAAAATAACCTTACGGTTTCCGTTAAATTTTATTTGCATATTCAGTAAAAAAAATTTGCTTCCAAAGCTAGAATGGTCGTAATTTTGGTAAAAATTATTGTGCATATGAATCCATTGGTTATCGAAAGCGGTAATGAAACCCCGGAAATAATACTTGACAAAAGATCAAACACGTTTGTATTTAAAGGCAAATCATTACCTGAGAACCCTATTACTTTTTACAACCCGGTGATGCAGTGGCTTGAGAATTATTCTACCGACCCAAATCCCGAAACGATTGTAAATTTTATGATGGTGTATTTTAACACCTCCAGTTCCAAAATTATCCTTGACATTTTAAAAAAGCTTGAGATGATTAAAAAGAGCGGACATAATGTAGTTGTTAATTGGCGGTTCAGGGAAGATGACGAAGAAATGCTCGAAGCAGGTGAGATTTATTCTGAAAGGGTAAGCATTCAGTTTAATCTAATTCCTGATGAAACAGTAAATTAAGCTTATGGTATAAAATGTTGTCGGGCACTTGCTTTAAAACAAGTGCTTTTTTTATTTTTATCGTTTTATTACGCTATTATGGAAAACGAAAAACTGGAAATTCTCCGAAAATCCATGAAACAATTGGGCATTGCTGCTTATATTGTTCCCTCATCGGATACTCACAAAAGTGAATATATCTCTGAATATTGGAAAACCCGGGCTTGGTTAACCGGGTTCAATGGGTCAGCCGGAACGGCAGTTGTTACACAAAACCATGCAGGATTATGGACCGATTCCCGGTATTTTATTCTGGCTCTGCAACAATTAGAAAAACCCTTTGAACTCCATAAATTGGCAACCCGTAACCCTGAATACATTGAATGGTTGCTTGAAGAACTTTCTTCCGGAGACGTCGTAGGAATAGACGACCAGTTGTTTTCAGTAGCTGAATTTGAACATCTTGATGCCAGTTTGCAAAAAAGGGGGATTGTAGTTCAAACAGTAGGCGATTTAACAGCCCCAATTTGGAAGAACAGGCCCCCACAGTTAAATGGAAAGGCCTTCATACATCCGATAGAATTTGCGATTATCCCGCGAAGTGTTAAAATACAACAATTGCGCACCTATCTCAGCCAGCAGAACTATTCGCACATTTTATTGACCTCGCTCGATGAAATTGCATGGTTGCTCAATTTGAGAGGTAACGACATTGCCTACAATCCTTTGGTAACCAGTTTTTGTTTGGTAAACCGCGAGCGGACTCAATTTTTTGTGGAACCTGGTAAAATTTCCAGCAAGGTATTGCATGATCTGGAGAAAGATCAGATTGAACGGATGCCGTACGATTCTGTTTCAAACGTTTTGTCACATCTTGCGGAGAAGGATTGCCTAGTTGTTGATAAAAACTCACTGAACCGCCGGCTTTTCGCACAGATTCCGAAAGCCTGCCGGATTGTTTTTGAACCAAGTGTGGTTCAGAAGTTCAAAGCCATTAAAAACGAAAAACAGTTATCGAAATACCGGGAAGCCCAGCTTTTTGACGGTGTGGCCATGTGCCGCTTTTTGTGCTGGTTACAGAGTGAAATTAAACAACGCCCCATTTCTGAGGTAGAGGCAGGCGAAATGGCTACTCATTTCCGGGGGTTGCAACCCAATTTCATGGGCATCAGTTTTGAACCCATTTCGGCGTATCAGAAAAATGCAGCATCACCCCATTATTCGCCTTCGAAAGAAAACCCCTGTTATTTAAAACCTGATGGGGTGTATTTGATTGATAGTGGAGGACAATATCTGGGTGGAACTACCGATATTACCCGAACAGTAGCTTTAGGGCCAGTAACGCGTGAACAGAAAATTGATTTTACTTTGGTTTTAAAAGGTCATATCCGGTTGGCGATGTCAAAATTTCCAAAAGGGACTAAAGGAATAAATCTGGATGCCTTGTCGCGGCTCGATTTGTGGCAACGCGGAAAAGATTTTGGTCATGGTACCGGACATGGAATAGGTTATTTTTTAAATGTCCACGAAGGTCCGCATGGATTCTCGCAAGCTGCACAAAATGTAGCTTTGGTTCCATTTGAACCAGGTATGTTTGTAACTAACGAACCCGGGTATTATTTAGAGGGAAGTTACGGAATCCGGACCGAAAATGTCATGGTTTGCCAACCCGATCCTCATTCTTTACAGGGAGATTTTCTGATTTTTGAGACTGTCAGCTATTGTCCGTTGGATAAAGATTTGATGGATATTTCTCTTTTGGCAGATGTAGAAATTGAGTGGATCAATGCATACCACCAAAAGGTTTTTGAACTTGTTTCATCCTACATGAATCCGGGTGAATTAGCCTGGTTAAAAGATAGTACCTCACCTATAAAAAAGCATCATTAATAAAACAACAGCAACAATTTAACTCCGTACCCGTAGTTGGAAGACATAAAAAAGCAGCATATGATTCAAAGGTTTTCGTTTATAATTTTACTCCTTATTGGGGCATTGGTATTTTCATCGTTTAAAAATGATAGGGCAATTCAACAGGAATTTAATGTCTATTTTGAAAATTCCACCTTGCGGATTGACTTTTTATTGACCGGAGACGATATTTCCGAAGAGTTTGTGTTAAAACAACTCAAGAAACAACCCATTTGGGCAGGGCCGCAGCGATTGGCCAACGGCCATGATCTGGATTTGGGAACCTACCGCATGATGATATACGATTCGGCCAGTAATGTGTTGCTTTATAAACAGGGCTTTTGCAGCTTGTTTAACGAATGGCAGACCACTGCAGAAGCTAAAGTGCAAAAGGAAAGCTATTACCATGTCAACCTGATTCCCTATCCAATTAAAACCATCAGGTATGTATTGGAGAAACGGGCTTATAAGGACGGAAAATTTTATGCCGTTAAGGAAATGTACATCAACCCAACGGATTATTTCATTATTGACGAAAAACCCTTGGCTATTGACTACACGGTTGTTCAGGGAGGCAATGACTATGTACACAAGATTGATATTGCTTTTTTAGCTGAAGGATACACCAAGGATGAAATGAAGAAATTCCGGGGCGATGTGAAAAGGATTTGGGACTATATTTGTACCATTCCTCCTTTTGACACCTACCGCGATCAGTTTAATGTGTATGCCGTGGAGTCGGCATCGTTGGAATCGGGAACGGATATTCCCGGGGAGCACATCTATAAAAACACGGTATTGAATTCCATGTTTTATACCTTTGATACTCCCCGATACCTTACCACAGGCGATTTAAAGACCATGAATGATTTGGCTGCCGTTGTACCTTACGATCAATTGTTTGTGGTGATAAATTCTGCAGAATATGGTGGAGGCGGTTTTTATAATTATTATTCTGCCAGTACGGCAGATCATCCGCTATCGTTAAAAGTAGCCATTCATGAGTTTGGGCACGGTTTTGCTGGCTTGGCTGATGAATATTATGAATCAGGAGTGGCTTATGAAGGTTTTTATAACCTGACCACTGAACCCTGGGAGCCTAATATCACTACGTTAGTTGCTTTTGAAACCAAATGGGAAGATATGGTAGCTCCTTCGATGAACATACCTACCGAAAGGGCGTATGAATTACAGGATTCCGTGGGTGTGTATGAAGGCGGAGGTTATACTGATAAAGGAATCTACAGCCCTTTTCAAGACTGCAGGATGAAGTCGAACGCCCCAAAAGCATTTTGCCCAGTTTGCTCCCGATCCATTAGCCGGGTCATCGATTTTTATACAAAATAGTTTATTGCTTCTGTGGAGGCCACGAATCAATTCGTAGGTATGGGTTACAATGCAGGTTGGCGAAGTATTTGTAAATTCTTCATCAAATCTTCATTTTTCTTATCTATTTTTGTTTGATCGGGGATTGGGGATATCAAAAATAATCTTCGTGCAAGGTAAAATAGAAAGAATATGAAAAGGTTGGTACTGATATTTGGATTCATACTGGGAACCCTGATAACTTTTGGACAGGAAAAGCCTAAAACGCAGGGGGCAGAGAAGAAAGAAGGAGCCCAAACTACGGTAAAAGAGGTTCCTAAAGCTTCCCAAAATGTGGCTCAGATTAAGAAAGCACAGCAACAAAAACAGGTTAAAAAAGCACAGCTAAAACAACAAAGAGCTGTTCAGGCACAAGAGCGCCGGAAAGCTATCAGGCGTCGGATTAATCAATAATATTTATGCCTAAAAACGATTTTGCCAACCACCATTTAATTTTAATTTCTTTTTTGTTCACAGTTTTTTCCTTCTTGTCTTTAAAAGCACAGGAAACAAAGGTTGATTCTTTGTCTGTTGAAAATGAAGAACAGGAAGATTTCAGTTATTTTATTGTTGATGAAGGTTATACCAATAACAACCTTTCCAATTCTCAGTTAAAGGACTCGGCTGTAGCCACCTTACTCACGGATGTATCGTTTTGCCACAAATCGGGCCTGTTTGTGAGTCTTATGCCCTCGTATTACATGAATGCCTCAACCCGATCCTATGACTTGGATGCCTCTTTGGGTTTTCTTAAAAGTTTCGGCTTTGGTTTAGATGTTTCGGCCCAATATACTTACCATTATTATAACGGGGACACTCTTTTGCGCGGGATCCAGTACCAACACGCGGTGGGGGCTTCGGTAAGTTATTCCGTTAAGGGATTAACCGTGGGTGTAGATGGAAATGCACTTTTAGGAATTTCAAACAATTACTTTGTAACCCCGAGCCTGGGTTATTACCTCGGTTTTGATGATTTGGTTTTTGAGGATGATTATTTCACTTTTTTCCCAAACATGTCGGCTACATTTAGTACCGATTATTGGTTGTACGACAACCTTGGACCATGGAAGCAAAGAATCCTGGAACGGTATCTGACTGAACGTTTGGGTTTTCCTACCAAGACTATGAGCCTGCAAAGTTTTGATTTTATGGTACCGTTGAGCTATTCTGTGGGCAATTTCACCATTTCAACCTCTTACATGTATTCCATTCCATCCGATAAATATAAAAAACTGACATGGGATGAGCAGTCGTCCGTTTTGGTTTCGCTTTCATACATGATTAATCTTTAAATGTTTTTGTTATGCGGGTTTTAATTGTTGAAGATGAACGGAGTTTGGCACGCGAGATGCAGCATTTCCTGGAAAAAGAACATTACAACTGCGATTTGGCTTTCAATGGTGCAAAAGCCTCAGAATTTATTGCAGTGAACCCGTATGATTTTATATTATTGGATATTGGGTTGCCCGATGCAAATGGATTGGATTTGATTCCTGAAATCCACCAGCACAATGCCGATGCCTACATTATCATTATTACCGCCCGTGGCGAGTTGGCCGACAAAGTAAGCGGCTTCAACCTGGGTGCCGATGATTATTTGCCCAAACCTTTTTCGTTGATTGAGCTCCACCTGCGTTTGCAAGCCATAACCCGTCGCAAATTTGGGCACAACCAGTTTTTAATTGAGTTTGGTGGTTTTTCCATCGATACAAAAGCCCGGAGTTTTCAATTTAAAGACACGTTCATCGATTTAACCAAAAAGGAGTATGACCTTTTGAGCTATCTGGTGATGAACAAAAACCGGGTGTTGGACCGGATGCAATTGACGGAGCATATCTGGGGAGCTTTTTTTGAGGATGATTTCGATTCGAACTATATTGATGTGCATATTAAAAACATCCGGAAAAAGATGTTACCTTTCGATGAATCGAATTGGATAAGGACCATCCGTGGTGTGGGATATAAATTTGAAGCACCCCAATGAAAAAGCGCCCTATAAAACTAAAGAGCCAACTGGTATTGGTAAATGCTTTATCGAAAGCACTCATTATTCTGTTGCTGGTTTTTTCCATCCCCAGGGTGGTTGATCGCATTACTCTGAAAGGTACCGATGAAGATTTGGTAAAGAAACTCGATCAGGTACTTGTTCTGGTCGATAGCCTTGGTATCGGGAGTTTTATTAATGCCGATGCCGATTTTCAGGCTTTTGGCAGTTATAACATTTTAAAAGAGGAATACATCTCTATTGAGAACCTGAATCAGGACACGTTAATTAATCAGATTGCTTATTCACAACGGATTATTGAAGAGGTAATGGTAGATTACCGGGTGCTAAGTTATTCCATCCAAATTGAGGAACAGAATTACCTGATAGAGATTGGGCGGAGCATTGAGACCATTGTGGTTATTAAAAAACAGATGCAGCGTTTTGCCATTTTATTTATGCTCATTTTATTGACCATCACCATCTTGATTGAGTTTTCAATCATCCAGTATTTTTTGCGCCCCTTCGATATCATCATTGATAAACTCAGAAAGACCAAACATCCTTCAGACTTTTTGTATCAGGTAACAAAAACCAATACCTACGATTTTATTTATTTGGAAGAGACCATCCACAACCTAATGCGCAAGATTGAAGAGACTTTTAATAACGAACGGGAATACATCAGTAATGTGTCGCATGAGCTTTTTACACCTATCAGCATTATTAAAAGCAAACTCGACAACATCATTATGGAAGGCAATCTGAGCGAAGAGGACATGCTAAAGGTGTATGAATCGAAGCAGACTTTGGGACGTTTAACTAAAATGATCCGGACCCTGCTTATGCTTTCTCGGATTGAAAACGAAGAATACCTATTGAAAGAACAGGTTGAGGTGGTTGGGGTACTGAAAAATGTAGTCCGTGAATTGGAAGACCTCATTACTGCTAAAGGTTTGCAACTTGAGGAGGACTTCCGTGTTCCGGAAATGACCATCACCGGAAATGCAGAACTAATCTTCAACATGTTCTACAATCTGGTAAATAATGCCTTGAAATACACTGAAACGGGGCGTATCCGTATTGAATCGTCCCAAACAGAAACTTCATACATGTTGCGGATTGTGGATTCAGGCCAGGGAATTGAACCCGAAAACCTACCCTATATTTTTACCCGATTCAGAAAATTCAAGGCTGGAAAGGACAGCTTTGGCCTGGGCCTGGCTTTGGCAAAAAAAATCTGCGATTACCATGGGATTGAAGTTCAGGTGAGTTCTGTTTTGGGACAAGGAACTACTTTTGAATTGAGAATCCCGAAGGTTTAGTTTTTCCCATTTACAATCCATTGAATGGCGGCTGGAAAGCGCTTAGCCCAGGCTGCTTCATTGTGTGAAGCTTCCGGAAATGCTTGCCAGTAATAATCTATATCCTTTTGGTAGCCTTTTAAATTTAGTGCATGTAACATGTCGTCAATCCCAGGTTGTAGCGCGGCTTCTAAATCAATGCCCCCATTGTCGATATAAAAGAACAGTGGTTTCTTTGCTCCGGTAAAGGCATCCACGGTTTTCACATAATCAATGTTGCCGATTTTAAAGGCTGGCGACATGCAAATGGCTTTTGAAAACACCTGTGGGTATTCCCAACAAAGCACGAAAGAGATGATACCGCCCGCCGAAGAACCTCCGACAAAGGTATGTTCACGGTCGCTCAAGGTGCGGTATTCTTTATCAATGAGGGGTTTGATGGTTTCGGTCACCAACTGCATGTAACGCGCGGAGGTGTCGTTGGGGGTGTATTCGTGCATCCGTTCGCCAGTGTTGTATATTCCCACAACAATGATCGGTTCCATGAGTTTATTCCGGATCATGCTGTCGCAGGTTTCGTCAATCTGCCAATCGGGGCCAAAAGAGCTGGTGGACGGATCGAAAATATTTTGCCCATCGTGCATGTATAAAACCGGGAAACGCTGTAAGCTGGATTCATTATAGGTAGGAGGGAGCCAGACGATCAAGTCGCGGGGTTCCAATCCGAATCCTGTTACTTGGCGGTGATAAGTTACTTTGCCAGTTATCTGACCTGTAATTTTACGTGTTCCAGGTTTAGTCCAGTAAGGAATGGTGTCGTTTACCATGTTATCTGGGGTACTTTGGTACACAAAGTTTGATAACGGATTCCCAAGTGCATCAGCTCCCTCTTTCGACCAATCGCCAAGAGTGTATTTGTATTCAAACGAAATGGGATTTTTTACTTCCAGCATTAAAGACCACACATGGTTCCCGGTATTTTTCATCGGAACTCTGGATGGGTCCCAATTCCCCAATTGAGGCAAACTACCGGTGATGTAAATGGTGCTGTCATCGGGTAATCCGGGTGAATAAGCCCGGAATTCAATGTTTATACTTTGGCCATACACCAGATGGTTGAAGCCCGGAATCAGCATTGTTCCTAAAAGGAAAATTACGGAAAGTGAATTTTTCATGTACTGGTTTTAATCTGGTTCTATCCAATGGGCAAAAGTATTATCTAAAGCCATCGGCTGGGTTACATTTTTACTGAAATCCTTTTTATAACGCCGCATCTGTTAATAATTTCCCCAGGGGTAATTATCGCGGGTGGCACATAGTTCCCCTTCCGGTTGCTCATTCAAATCAATTTGTTAAATTAGTGCAAATAGACTAAAAAAAGTTATATTCGCTATGATAAATAAAAATTAAATGAGTTGATGAAAAACAAATATGTAAATTTTATTTCAGATGCACATCTGTTATATTGCATAGACAATCTGCATAAGGCATATTTAAAAGCGAAAAACAACATTTCTAAAAGTAGTTTTTACAGCAATAAAGTTGATACAATAAAGTTGACTTTTGATTCAAAATTCAATGATATTGATGAGGAAAGCCTTATTCAAACTGAAATTCTTCGGCAAATTGATAAGTCGATAAACAATTCTATTGGAACTTTTCATGAACAAATATTAGGAGGGATTAAAGGTTTTGAAGTAGGTATTTTGAGCGGTTTTGATATTAAAGCTAAAGACGACACCTTATTTGCTGATATAAAAAACAAGCATAATACAATGAACAGTAGCTCTGCGGAAGCATTGTTTCAAAAATTGGCCCGTTACGCCGATACATACAAAAAAGCAAAATGTTACTGGGTACAAATATTAGCAAAAGGTAGTTTTAACGAACTATGGAAAGGTGAGATTAATGGAAAAGAATATAGCCATTCCAGGGTTTTTAAGATTTCAGGAGACCAATTTTATGCTTTGCTTTCTGGGCAAAGTGATGCTTTCTTTCAACATTACAAAGTTTTTTCTGTTTGAAATTGAAATAGTTTAATAAAACAAAAATGAATAAATTCACTGTTTACTTATCAAGAGAATACATAGTGCAAATAGAAGCAGATAATGAAGATGATGCACGGAATTTTACTGAACTATATGTTTCTGGAGGCTTTGATGATTCAAGTGAAGCTACTCGAAAACAAGACAATTTTCAAATTCGTCACATTAAACCAACATTAAATGAAGCTTTTTATGTTGAAAAAATTAAATCATGATTAATTAAAAAGAATCAAACCAATTTTTATTTATTGTAATATGTTCTCTTAATTCAATATCAACTCCTAAATTAAGTTCTTTTAATTTTTCAGCAATTTTATCACCATCCATCAAATCAATTGCAGGCGCACCATCTCTATTTGCTTCTCGAATGGCATCCCTTGTAAATGTGCCAGTTGTAATGAAAAGTCCCTTGTCAGTTCTTCCGACCATAGCTCCTCTAAAATCTCTTATTTCACTGGAAGAAACTTTGCCTTTATATCTTTTGCATTGGAATATGATATGGAAACTTAGAATTCCATTGATTTTTGCAATACCTTTTCCGTCAATTCCCCCGTCACCAGTTTTTCCAATTACTTCAACCTGAGAGAATCCCTTTTCTCTTAAAATCCTCTGAATAAGTCGCTCAAAAGCACTGGGCGTTAATTGTTCAGTGATAATTTCAATCACCTCCTTTTTCCAATTTTCGGATTCTGCAACTTCTTCTTCTGCATCTTGGTCTTCGACTTTTTTAATTTTTGGACTAATTTCATCCACAACATTAATTGAACTTTCACCATTTAGAACCCAAATCCCTTTTCCTCCTTTTGCCAATATGCCTTTATTTTTTAAAACAGTCCTGACCCAGGCTAAGTTATATTGCAATTCTGATTGGCCGGTTTTACCGTTAATTACTTCCAAAAGAGTATCACTCAGATGCAAGTCTTCAACAATTTTCTCATAAATTTCATCGGTATTGGCTGAACCTCCAAGTTTTTTAATTGCTTCAATTGTTGGGGTCATTAACTCATTCCGTGTGGGTAAATTTTTCATTTTCTTTGAATTAATCGATAATGTTGATTTAAAAAGTTCACAATTGAATACCCGAATTCAATTCCCATATTCACTGGCAATGTAACCGAAATTTGCTTATATTGCTGTGCCAATGAACCCATAAATTCCCAATCATCAGGAATGTTTGAATTCGGGCATATTCTCTGACTGTAAACGGCCGGGCTTTTTCTGGATGGCATCTTTCAGTTTGCTTTTGTGCCGGACTACAAGTTAATGTCAAACAAGGTTCATCCCAACCAATTCTACGAGCCATGCCTGTTTTGCCATCGCCAAGATAGAAACTTTGCCCCATGAATTTTTTTTGAATACCGAGAGATAAATCACACCAACAATGTGTCATAAGCCATCGGCTGGGTTACATTTTTACTGAAATCCTTTTTATAACGCCGCATCCGTTAATAATTTCCCCAGGGGTAATTATCGCGGGTGGCACATAGTTCCCCTTCCGGTTGCTCATTCAAATCAATGGCTCCCTGCAAATACTCCGTTGGTTCCAAATAGGGTTCCTGCACCTGAATGAACCAATTGTTGGGGGCGACATTTTCAAGCCTCAATGTCAAATCGAAAAGGCACAAACAATTGCATAACGCGCTTTCTTCGGTTTCGGAAATAATGAGGGTGTCCCCCGAGAAATCAAAATCGCAATAAATGGAATCGGGGCAGCAATTGAACCCTGCATTTTTGTGGGTTAGTTCCAGCACTTTCACATCGGGACGGTAGGTAAAAACCAGACATTCCTTGCTGTTGTCTTCGCTCAATGAGCCTGCCTTACGGGTTTGGCAAGCAGAATGCGAAAGATAAACCCCGGTAGGAGTTCCGGGCGGGGTTTCTGTTTGTGGTTCCGATTCCTGACAACTGGATGCCAGTGTCAGAATCATTAACCCATAAATGAAATACAAATTCTTTTTCATGATTTCATCGTTCAACTTGTTCGAAAAAATTACAGCATATCGCTGGCCAATTCAGCCAAAGTGCTCCGTTCGCCTTTCACTAAGTTTACATGGGCAAATAATTCCTGTCCTTTCATCCGGTCAGTCATGTAACTCAAACCGTTTGAGGTGGTATCCAAATAAGGGGAATCAATTTGATGGATATCGCCGGTAAAAACAATTTTGGTTCCTTCGCCGGCACGGGTTATGATGGTTTTAATTTCGTGCGGGGTCAGGTTCTGAGCCTCGTCTACAATAAAAAACACATTCGATAAGCTCCTGCCACGGATGTAGGCCAACGGGGTAATCAACAGTTTTTCATCTTTTAGCATCTCTTCAATGCGCAACACCTCTTTGCTATTGGCGTTAAATTGATGTTTAATCACACCCAGGTTGTCAAAAAGGGGAAGCATGTAGGGGCCGATTTTTTCGTTTACATCGCCAGGTAAGAAACCCAAATCGCGGTTAGCCAGTGCTACAATGGGGCGCGCCAAAAATATCTGATCATACATGTGTTGTTGTTGCAGAGCGGCAGCCAATGCCAATAAGGTTTTACCAGTTCCGGCTTTACCTGTTAACGAAATGAGTGAAATCTCGGGTCGCATCAAAGCATCCAACGAGAAAGTCTGTTCCGCGTTCCGGGGTTCAATCCCGTATATCCGTTTCTTTTCCACCCGGTTTACCAACTTCTGGAAAGGATCGTAATGGGCCAATGCACTTTTACCATTGCTTTTTAGAATGATGTATTGATGCGGCGAAAGTTTCTGGCCAAGGTTCAGATCGTTTTCAGGCAGACCTTCAAACTCCTGATACAGACGGTTAATAATCTCGGAATCCACATTTTCAACCGTTTCAATTCCCTTATGAATGGCTTCAATGTTTTGAACCTTATCGGTGGTGTAATCCTCAGACATGATGCCCAGCGATTTGGCTTTCACCCGCAGGTTGATATCCTTGGTTACCAGAATGACCTTTCGCTTCACATATTTATTTTTCAGGTATTCGGCAATGGCAAGGATGCGGTGGTCGGGAGTTTGTTCGGTAAACGATTCCTGTATTTCCTTTGAGAAGGGTTTGCCGGTCTCCAGAAAGAGCCTTCCGCGCCCAGCTCCTAAAGGAATGCCATCTACCGGGAATTCTGCACCAATCAATCCATCCAATTCGCGGGTAAATTCGCGGGCATTGAAGTTAATCTGGTCGTTTCCCTTTTTAAAATGATCCAGTTCTTCGAGCGAAACAATGGGGATTACAATGTCATTATCCTGGAAATGGTATATACAGCTATAATCGTGAAGTAATACGTTGGTGTCGAGGACAAAAAGCTTGGAAGTCGATTTTTTCATAATCTCTTTTTTAAAGGTTGAATTTGATAAACGAAAGTTACTAAAAAGGAAAAGCAATTTTGCACGAAAAATGAATATTTAAACAATAGGAGGAATTTTCGTTTCTGTTTGAATTGTTACATTTGTTAAAACTCATTTTGTATGGATTATCAGCAGACACTTGATTTTTTGTTTTCGCAATTGCCCATGTACCAGCGCGACGGCAAGGTGGCCTATAAAGCCAATCTGGATAACACGCTGGCACTGGATGCATACTTCAAACACCCGCATCAGAAATTCAAAACCATCCACGTGGCCGGAACCAATGGGAAAGGATCGGTTTCGCACATGATAGCCTCGGTTTTGCAGGAAGCAGGACTAAAGACGGGGCTTTACACCTCACCACACCTGATTGACTTTCGCGAGCGCATCAAAATCAATGGGCAGATGATACATGAAACCGAGGTGGTGGATTTTGTAGCCCATCATCAAGAAATAATTTTGAAATTAAAACCTTCTTTTTTTGAATTAACCGTAGCCATGGCCTTCGATTATTTTGCCCATCAACAAGTAGATGTAGCTGTGATTGAAGTTGGGATGGGAGGGAGGCTCGATTCGACAAATATTATCACACCCATGCTTTCCATTATTACAAATATTGGTTACGACCACACACAGTTTCTAGGAAGCACTTTACCTGAAATTGCAACGGAAAAGGCGGGTATCATCAAGCGGCATGTACCAGTGATTGTTGGAGAGCTTCATCCTGAAACCAAAGAGGTATTTGAGCAAAAAGCCATAGGCAATGAGTCGCCCATCTGCTTTGCGGAACGTAGGTTTACCATCCGGAAACATAATTATACTACAGGTTACCAGCACATGAGTGTTAAAAACGAACAGAGCGGCACTACGTATGAACTGGAGTTAGATTTACATGGAATTTATCAAAAGAAGAACCTGTTAACAGTGATGGCTTCCATGCAGCTTTTGATCCCCCAATTGAATATTCCCAAAGCAGCTTTAGTGGCTGGTCTTTCGAAAGTAATTTCAAATACCGGGTTGCAAGGACGGTGGCAGGTGGTTCATTTTAACCCCAAAGTGGTTTGCGATACGGGGCATAATACGGAAGGCATCCGTTTAGTTCTGGAGCAAATCGGTCAGGAGAGCTACAACAAGTTACATGTGGTGTTTGGAATGGTGAATGATAAAGATCCCCATGCAGTATTATCATTGATGCCCAAAACCGCTCAGTATTATTTTACCAAAGCAAGCATTCCAAGGGCATTGCCCGAAGAGGCTCTGTTGACTGAAGCCGCCCATCATTTTTTGTTAGGAGAATGTCACCCAACGGTAGCTGCCGCTTTTACTGCTGCTCTGAAAAATGCAGATACGCAGGATTTAATCTTTATCGGAGGCAGCACCTTTGTGGTGGCCGATTTCTTGCGCGATTGCATCAGGAATGGAGTGGTAGCAATTAAGTAAAAGGTATCAAGTATTGAGAAAAAATCTTTTTTTGAAGTGCCGAGTTGGAATGCCGGAGACCAGAGTGTAAATTTTGGGTTATCGTTTCACCACAAAAAAACGAAAACAAAAGAGAAATTGTTTCCAGATATCCGGATCCAAATTTCAGTTGCGTTTTGTATCTCAATTTTCACAAGGGCTGCAACATTTTGCATTCTTATTTCATTTGTGTAATGCTAAACCGTAAAAGATATTGTGGCCATTTTCAGGTTTCCAAAGAATCTTTCCTATGGCCTACGGAATAGGAATATTCCCACAACTTTGCTCTAATGGATTAATTGATACATTAACTCATCCTCCCAACCTGTTTCCCGCTTCAGCCAATCTTTTTTTGTGCCGGTAAGGGTAAAGCCATTTTTCTCGAAAAGGCGGATACTTTGGATATTAGAGGCTCCGATATTGGCATAAAGCTGGTGCAGGTGCAAATGCGAAAAAGAGTAACTGGTGATTAGTTGCAATGCCGAGGTTGCATATCCTTGTTGCCGATCCTGATCGCGGTGAATAAGAATGCCCAAACCCGCGCGCGAGTGGTACGGATCGAAATCGAACAGGTCCAGCGCGCCGATGGGATTTTTAGGATTGTTCACCGGGACCATGAGCAACCGCAACTGCTTGGCAGTATAAATGTCGAGGTGGGCATTGGCCAGATATTGCTTTAACACGTACCGCGAATAGGGAACCAACGTATGGCTCACCTGCCAGATTTGAGTATTGTTTTCGCAGGCATATAAAAAATCCAAATCCTCGGGTTCCAAAGCCCGGAGCAGAAGCCGTCCATCGCTCAACAAATCCATAGTTTATTGCCTAAACCTGTTGATATCGACAATAAAGGCATCGTAAAACCCGAGCTGAATCACATCGCTCAGTGCCTGACGGGCCGATGTTTTTCCCATAAATTCGCCCCAGATGTACCGGGTATATCCATCGGAACCCACAATTTTTTCAATATCTTTCAAACCCCTTGTTTTTACCTGATCAGTAGGGTTCTTCAAGGCAAAAAGCTGAATGGTATATACATTTTTGTCGGTATCGGCCATCTTCGATTTGTAGAAGTTGGTACTTTTTTGCACCAACTGGTTATAATCGAGGTTGCTGATTACCCGCGCATCGGGGAAACCCGCATCAACCACTACGTTCATCAGGGTCAACGCGTCCGATTTTTGGTTGAACTTGCCAACGGTGTAAAGGTACCCACCTTCGGTCTGGAACATCCAGACATTGTTGATGGTTTCGCCTGACTTACTGAAATATCTTGGTTCCAATGGTTTATCGGTTTGCATCAGGAAGATGGTAAAGGTCAGTTGGTCTTTGTATTTCAGTTCGTCGGGCACATAAATACCTTCGATATTTACCTTATCGTTGTTGGAGTTCACAATTTTAATATCAACCCGGCGGTTGAGTCTGCGGCCTTCGGGATTATCGCTGCCATCGGGGTTTTCGTTTATGGCAATAAAGTTGTCTTTTCCCATGGCTTTAGCCACAAAGCGGCTGTCGGTAATTCCTTTATCATTGATGTAATCGACCACAGCGCGTGCCCGTTGGAGCGACAAACCCCGGTTATATTCGTCGGTTCCGTGCGAATCGGTATTCCCGGCCACTTCAACATACAGCGAAGGATTTTTTTGCATCAGCAATGCCAATTTCTCAATCTCAATTTTCGATTCGCGATTTAGCTGGTTGCTGTTGTAATCGAAGAGGATGCTTTTAATGGTCACGTATTCACCGCTACTAACAGCTTTTGGTACCATTTGCAGGAAGGTGAGCACTTCGGCCGATTGCTGATCGTTACTGATAAAAATCATTTTTTCGGCGGGTTCATAGCCTTCTCCAAATGCCTTCACTTTATAAGAACCATGTTTCAATTTGGTCCTGAATTCCCCGGTGCTTATATTTGGGCTGAGTGCAGCAATCACCTCTCCATCATCTTTTGCTACGTGGATATAGAATGAAGCATCCAGGTCTTTGTTATCCTGGAGCGAGACACGGCCTTTCAGTTCGTATTCCGAAGGTACGACAATGGTTTTTACTTCGGGTTGGGTAACAACAGACTCTGTGACAGGTGTTTCGGTATTTGCTGCATTTGTGGTTCCGGTTCCTGAAGGCTTTTCCTGGGTTAATGTTTCATCGGGTACTGGAATATTTTCGGCCACCACCTCAATCACACGTTCTGTTTGCGGGTATTCAATTTCGAACACCTTTTTTTTACTTGCTCCCGCGGGATACCTGGCCATATAAGCGACAGTCCCGTCACCGGAAGGAACGTAGAAAATATCATCGGCAGCTGTATTGATGGGGTATCCCAGGTTTTGCGGCTCCGACCAGCTTCCATTTTCATTCATCACTGACTTAAAAATATCATAACCTCCCATGCTGTTGTGGGCTTCGGAGGCAAAATACAGCGTTTGCCCATCTTCTGCCAAAAAAGGAGTTTCTTCTTCAAACTCGGTGTTGATAACATTGCCAAGGTTCTCAGGTACACCCCATCGGCCTTTGCTGTCCATGAGGCATTTATAAATATCTTTTCCACCGATTCCTCCGGGACGGTCGCTTACAAAGTACAAAACGGTACCATCTTTTGTTAAACTGCCATGGGTTTCGTTGAATTTGGAACTGATTTGTTTGGGGAACCGTTGCATGGGAGCCCATCCCGAACAAATCA
>Ga0209417_1001560_pt1 | contig 41384 bp, 49 predicted proteins | sample RifGroF2_FD_184002 | JGI IMG/M metagenome (GOLD analysis project Ga0209417, IMG submission 184002) | Groundwater microbial communities from Rifle, Colorado, USA - Groundwater F2 (SPAdes) (version 2) | ecosystem: Environmental > Aquatic > Deep subsurface > Groundwater | place: Rifle, Colorado... | reverse complement strand
ACATCATTTCCAGGCCGCAGCCGCCGGCAGCCAATGGAACATACCGTGGGGAGCCTACGGTAACGACCTGGAAATGATGTACGCCTACCAGGGCGCGCAGCTTGCCGCCAATCAGGCAGCATTCGCACGCAACTATAAACCTCAGACAGGTGGAGGCGGCTACAGCTACCCAAGATATAGTGGATACGGAGGCGGAGGCGGCTACACTCCACAGACCTACACCCCCGACATTCCCAAATGGTTATATGGATTGCTCACGTGGAGAATCTAACGCATGAGAAAACGCAAGATCATTCAGGCGGCATTCGATAAATGGTTGAAGCCGCTAGGATTATTGTGGCACGATGGTAGGATTTCATACTATACCGACAAGAAGTCTATCAAGAAAGTTTTTGATAACAAGGATGTATGTGCAAAGTGTTGGGCAGACTGGCGGTATGGAACGTTCACAATTGCGATAAACCTACCGGCGTTCAAGGGAATGAGCAGAGAGCAGATAGAGGGGGTAGTTTTACATGAGCTTTGCCATGTGCTGGTGAATGAGATGCGCGAGGGAGAGATACACCACGAAGAACGGGTAGTAACCGGCCTCACTAAGGCATTCGAGTGGGTGTACAAGGCCGGCGGCGGAAACCTAGAATAGCAACAAGAAAGGAATCTAACATGTCACCACTAATTGAAGAAGAAGTTTACAGCCAAATGCTAAGCACCCTCCAAACCATGAAGGATGCAAAGCCCAACGACCGGAGCGAGAAGGACCGGCGCTATGCAGTAGCCATTACGGAGATGGAGAAGTCTATAGCGTATTTTGCTTTTTACGTTATGCTCCCTGTCACCAGTCACACCGAGTAACGTGGAGAATCTAAATGGCACAGACCAACCCAGGCGCAGGCGGAGGCCAGTACAAGCCCAGGCAATATAGCAACCTACCCAAAACCCCATGGCGAGTGTGGGGGGAGTCACAGGGATTCTACAGGGAGCCGGGACCAAGCGGCCCGCCATCTGCCAGCCCGTATGTACAGCAATCCCCATGGCAGACGTGGGGAGAATTGCAGGGCTATGCCAGGCCACAGCAGCCACAGCCAGGGCAAGGGTTCTGGGAAGATCCTATCAGGGTAGTGCGATACCGTAACATGGCAAGGGCTATGCCAGAGAACTGGCAGGCTCCGCAATGGCTGAATATGAACGACCTGGAAACAGCATACGAGCTGCACAAGCAGACCAATGCAGGCGCACCGGAGTGGGCCTGGAAGCCGTTGCCTACTGACAACCCGGGCCGGCAATTCCTTGCCCTGATGCAACCGCCCCCAGATGATTTGCTATGGCCGGGGGAGCAGCAGTACTCACAGAACCCACAGTATGCCACCACCATGGGCGCGCCATTACCGCAATTCAGGGAACAAGATGCGCTATGGGTAGCACGCGCACCCGAGGATATACCTAATCCCGCACACGCAGGGCTAACAGACAACCAGTACAACCAGCTTAAGCCCTGGCAGCAGGGAGCAGTGGCCCTATTCGCAGGTCCAATACCCGGCATAGGCATGGCTGGGATAACAGGCGCAGCAATAGGCGGCGCACTAGTGCCTGGTATAGGCGCAGCAGTAGGCGGATTAGCAGCCGGCGGAGCAGCCCTATACGGATACTACAACCCAGAAGGTACAGTAGCAAGCTGGCTTAACGGCCTCGACGCGCCACGTAATGAGCTATTCAGATACTTAGGCGTACTACACCAGTTAGGCAACGCCATCGAGGACCCGGAGAAATACGGAACACTCACCGAAGTACTTAGTAATTGGGAAGCGACCAAGGCGGCCGGCGAATTGTACGATAGAGTATTCTTCACAGGCTGGATGGACCCTACGAATATTCTTGCTATAGCGGGAGGCGATCAGCCAGCACCCGCAGGATACGCATGGCGATTCGGGGAGATGAACCCAGAGACAGGACTGCCCTACACCGAGCCAGTACAGGTAGAGGAGAAGGGAAAGTACGGTGAAGATGCCCTAATCGAAGCACGCCAAAGGATTGTACGCGGCGAAGATGCCAACGCAGTAATAGCAGACATCATGCAAAGATATGGCATGTCAGGGCAGGCTGGCGAGTTCGTTACCGGATTCTTCTTAGACCCCATTGACCGCATACCAGGGATAACAAGTGCAGGCGTACAATTTTACGCAGGTCTAACCGGAAACACCAGACTTGGCATAGCGATGGATTTATCAAAAGGCCCGATGGAAGGCGTACAGTTATACGCCAACTTCTTACAGACCCAGGTAAACGCCAGCGATGTTTCAAAGATGGATGGATTCTCACGCTGGTTAGCAGGCGTAACACCTGATGGAAATCCAACATGGGCCACAGCTCCGGCAAAGAATAACCCACTAGCATACCTGTTCAGCCTTACCCCCAAAGCCAGAGCCGATGCCATTGTAAACAATGCCGCTACTAACCTTGCACTTGTATTAGACGTTCAGACGAAAGACCCCAAGGCATGGGTAGACACAGTACATAAGCTGGTACAGACACCGCACACCCTTGCCAGTGAATTGAGTATGGCAAGTATTGAGAGCGTATCAGGAGCAGCCGTACCCATAGCCTTGAAAGACTACTTGCCAGTGATCGACACCTTGTTAGCCAGCTACGAAGCCAACGCCGGCAATCGTATCATGCTTACAAACATAGCTAACGTTCTGGCAATCACGCCGGCCCAGGTATTAGCCCGCCTATCCAACCCGACCCAGGCAGACATACTACTACGCCAGCTTGTTACCAAGGTAGAAGGACTGGACACCGACCAGGCCAAGGCTATAACCGCAGCCTACGCAGACAAGAGCCTAACAGGGCAGACATTGACGAAACTTGCCCGCACATTCATAGAGGACAAGCAGCCGCTAGATGCAGACGCGTTCCTAGCCGACATGTACGTAAGCGCCACCAACCATATGTCAACATGGGCAGCGCAATTCTTCAACGTCAAGCCTGATCCTACATGGAGCCGGCTAGCCGACACAGTAAAGGCGGCCCAGAGCGCATTAGTATTAGGGTTCAGCCCTACCTATTTTCTCACCAACGTAGTGAGCAACGTTGTAGCTATGTCGGCATCAGGAGTATTAGGGCTACGATCGACAAAGCAGATCGGCACATTCTGGAATAGATTCGGTATCGTACCTCCACGCCTACGTGCAGGCGTAGGCATAGCAGCACTTGGAGACACCGCAGACTTTGGACCTATCCAGGCAGCCGGCAGAGTAGAAGGCCCGCTAACAAACATCAAAGAACTATTCTCGCAAAAGACAAAGAGGCTACAGATATTCAGCCATTTGTCAGGGGAATTCGAGAAGCTATCCAGCCAGCAGGCATTCACGGCCGGCACAGAAAAGATATGGCGTAAGCTATGGCGCCGCGGCCTAGGCTTTGACAAGATGAATCCTGAATTAGTCAAGCGATTGTCGGCCATCGACCCCAACCTACCCGCGGTAATCTACGGATCCATTGAGGCCGGCATGAACAAGGCCGAGATAGAAGCCGCGCTATGGTCAGGCATGATGAAGCGGACAGCCCAGGAAGCCATACCTATAGTAGCCAACCAGCTAAAGATGTCAGTGGACGATGTTACAGAAGCACTCGACAACGCCGGTATGCTATCTAAGGAGTTCGCAGACAAGCTAGCCGATGCCAAGACACCGGAGGACATTCGCAATCTGTTAGCTCAGCAAGAAGAACAGATCCAGAGATACCTTAACGACTTATCGGTAGAAAGAATAGCCGGCCATATTGAGCACGCAAATAACCGCACGACACGAGAAGGGCTATACGCGGCCATGGAGATATTTGATAACCTCTCCGAGGCAGATGCCAAGGATTGGTACGATCATTGGGCGCACATGCAGGAAGTAGCCGAGGTAGCAGCCACAATGGAATTCGGGCAGGCCAGGGCATACTACCGGCAGCAGCTTGCATTAGCTAAACAACGCTGGCAGCGAGTGTACCAGCGTAGATCGGCGCAGTATCAGGGTATAGCTAAGGCCGTGGGATGGTCCAGCCAAACAGGCGGCGCTTTAGTCCAGCACCTTACCGATAACAATACCAACTGGAATAAGTTCTACGCCAAGCGTGACGAGCTATGGAATAAGCACTTCAACACTCAATACAAGAACTCCAAGGAATGGTGGGCCAACTACTACGCAGTGCTCGAAGAACTTGAGATAGCCTACAGCGAACACGTATCAGAAGAAGTAAGGGTTAGTGAAGCATTCCATAAGGACCTGGTAAGACTAGCCACGGCACAGGCCGGCCAGATTGTAGGCAAGGCAGTAGAGACATGGGGTAAAGGCGTAAGGGATATTCGAGATACCATGGGCCGGGATATGCGCGCGCATCGAGCAGCACTAAAGGACATGCGAGATCCTAAAGAGCGCCGGGCAGCCTGGACAGAATTCCTAAAGACCGACTACCTTGTAGGCATAGGCGAGATGTTAGCCAAGAACTACGAGGGCGCACGCAATATCTGGAATGAAGCCAGCAAGTACCCTACCGATAGACAGACACCCGTACCAGCACCAGACCTGGACGCTATCAAGCAGGCAGTAGAAGCCAGGCGCGCAGAGGTAGAAGGCCCGCTAGAAAAGCGGATGAGAGAAGCACAGGAGCGCGCTAGATGGATGGATGATACCTGGAAGATAGCCCAGGAGTATGGCATAGTAGAGGCAGGCGTAGACGTGCGCGATGTAGGCGGAAGAAGCCGGCTATTAAACACCATCAATAAGTACCTGGAAAATCACAAGGATATAAACGGAGGCAAGAGATACAGCTCACTTGAAAGCATACCCCCTGATGAAGCACGCCAGGCCCTTGAATATCGCAAGGGAGATAAAGCCATTGAAGCAGCCAAGGCCGCAGCAGCCGCAGCCGAGCCGGTTATAAAGATCGAGCCTGTAAGAGTAGATGCCGGCAGGGTACAAGAAAAGATGGACAGCGGTATGAGTAAGGCTGATGCTATCGAAGCGGTAAGGCGAGAAATGGAGGCCGAAGCTACGGCCAAGCCTGCACCCTTGCCAGAAATCACGGACCTGCAGCGCGCACAGGAGAACCTTGCCAGCGATAACCCTTCCAATTACAACTACGGATTAGGACTGGCACGACACCTATCCGCAGATGACAGGGCCAAGCTATCAGCAGAAGTACAGCGCACCTTAGACCTCGCAGACATAACCGACGCAGCCATTACAGAACTACGATGGTTAGACCTACCGCCGGACCTGGTAAGGGAAGCCAACGGCATTATCAATTCAGAGCAGACGAGAGTATCAGCGGCAGAGCCAAGCTACCAGGGACCAGAAGGCGGCCGTAAATCTACATACCCGGAATGGTGGAATGATGTTACCGATACATACGCCGGCGAGAAAACAAAGAAGGCCGCGGTAGCAAAGGCATTGACCGACATAGCCAACGGTAGTAAGCCGCTATACCAGGGCAAGCCATATGCCATGCAGGAGCAGCTAATCAAGATCGTCACCGAACAGATCCGCATGCTGCCAGAATACAAGAAGGCGATAGGTTATCTGTTCGACCAAGGCCCGCAGATCGAGCGCGCCTTGCGACTAATTGAAAGGGACTTTGTAGAACTGGTAGAGATTATTGACCCGACCAAGCCGCAGCCTGGCCTAGAAAACGCATTCGATAACCTAATCATAAACGTTACCAACCTGATATTTGACGCGGACAGAGCCGGCGCAGGCGATGACGTTATCAATCCTATCCTTGATCTACAAGACCTAATCATAAAGCGCAGGGACTTCGGGCCGGACGACGCAGACGTAAAGAAAGCACAGGGCCATGAGAACGGCATGACCACGGCCAAGCAATTGGATGACCAGGCGCCACCCGAGGAGCCACCCACTACCCTATTCCAACGCCGGCAGCCTGGCCAAACGAACATGTTCGCAGAGTCTAACGCCGACCTTCCCTTATTCAGTGGTACACCAGAGGCGGCAGCAGTATCAACATTCAGGCCAGCAGAAGCAGCCAGGCAATCAACCTTTGCAGGCATGACACCGGCCGAGTTATCAGCAGCCACACTAGGAGTAACACGCAGGGAATTCAGGAGCTTGATTGCTCAGCTATTCCTTGCAGGCCAGGACACAGTACTAGCTGGGACCTTTGACGTAGACGCCCAGGCCGATGCAGTATTGAAAATCACGGATGCCAGGGCCAGCGTATGGGCAAAGCAAACAGGAAGGCCGGCTAATGACTGGTATCAGGCGCACACGGCAGACATAACCGCAGCAGACGAAATGCCAGGTGGAGCGTTCGCGAGTGACGCTACTCTACTTCAGAAATTCACAGACAGCCCGCTAGCCAAGGCAGCATTCCAGAAGTACGGCGAGACATACAACATCCGTGAAGCCGGCTACATAATGCCAGATGGTAAGCTACTTGACATGTCAGGCAGGAACGAAGCACAGGGCTACAAAAAGGTAGACGACAAGTACGTACCAGAAGGCCAGGATTATCTAAGAGACAACCGCAACGTAGACCATAGGGACGTGTGGGATTTATTGCCCGAGGATGTAAGGGCGCGTATAGGTGATGATTACAATGGCCCTATTCAATACTTTACCCAGGAGACAGGCGCGGTAAGGATAGACCAGAGAGCCGGCACGATCGATGTCAGAGGCCCGCTATCATCAGAGCAGATACGCATAATGGTAGACTACTTTGACGAACCCTGGATTGACGTACACAACAAAGATAACGGCGATTATGTAATGCACATGGAGCCAAAGGGCCGGCGGCAGGTGAAGCAGGCGCTAACCCAGATCAGCCAGTACCACACAGGCGAGAGGGCAGCGGCTGACCTTACTACGCTATTCCAATCCAGGCAATCAGACTCGGCCAAGGCAGCAGTACAATTCCTTGACGACGGCAGGGCAATCATCTACGCATTGAAGCAGCCCGACCTATCCAGCGTTGTTCACGAGTTAGGCCATATATTCAGGCGCGACCTCACCGCAGAAGATAACGTAATCGCAGCAGAATGGGCCGGCGCAGTAGATAACACCTGGACAGTAGCCGCAGAGGAGAAGTTTGCCCGAGGCTTTGAGCAATATCTAAGAGACGGACAAGCACCAACCCCAGGCCTTGTAGAAGTGTTTGCGAAGTTCAAGACATGGTTAGGAAACATCTACGCCAGGCTACGCGGCGCACCGCTTGAGGATATAAGCCCGAAGATGCGCGGTGTATACGAGCGCCTGTTAGCAGGAGAGCCGGATACCTACCAGTACAACATTTATACCGACACAGGCCGGGTAAAGAAAGTACCACAGCAGGCAACGCTATTCCAGAACCCCCCAGATTGGCTACGCACCGAGATAGAGAAGTACAAGAAGATACTGGAAGAAACACCAGACACCTACGAGAACAGGGGAATACGCGGCAACGCCCAGGAACACATAGACAATTTCACCCAGGAGCTTAACGACCTGGACGGCGACACCTACCAGCACGAGGACGGCCGGCAGTTTACCGTAACCAACGATGAACCCAAGGCAGTATTAGCAGAGCTAGGCGAGGTAGACAAAGTAAATCAGGCCGCGCCCATAGACGAGATGCAGGCCGAAGGATTAGAGAGCTACCGGCCAATCATAAACGGCATGGCAGACTACTGGACGGACCCGGCAAATGCTACTGTCAGCAGGATAGGAGACATCAAGACTAAGTTAGACCCAAGCACAGTCACCGACCTACGCAAGTACATGGGTAAGGTGTATGGTCAAATGGGAGACACGAAACTAGCCAGCGTGAAGTGGGGAGAGAACCGCAGGGACGCGGCACTACTCAACTATCAGCAGCGCACCGGCCTTGATTCCTTTATCACAGCCATGCTCCCCTACCAATTCTGGTATACAAGATCAGCACTACAATGGGCGGCCAGGGTAATCGATAAACCATCCTGGTTGTCTAACTACGCCCGTATCAGGCGGCTGCAGAGCGAGAACGAAGTAGAAGGATACCCGACCCGGCTTAAGAATAAGATCAGGATACCGATGCCATTCCTACCCGATTGGATGGGAGACGCTATCTATATCGACCCTATGAAGCAGCTATTCCAATTCGACCAGCTATTAGCACCATGGGCCAGGGAGTACGAGCGCCGAAACATGGAGAACAAGCGCATAGAGGCGGTTATCATAGACTGGTTAGAGGCGGAGGAGATCAACCATGCAGACGCAGAGCAGGCCATAACAAGCCAGTCCGGCGACCTATGGGATAGAGCTACGGCTCAGGCCAGGAACGACTATGATACCGAGACAGTAAACCCGGTAGACTTTATTACCACCATCAGCGGGCTATCACTACCTGTCAATTGGGCCTACCAATATCTACGCGGAACTCCCGAGAACATAGGGCCGTTACCCATCACCCGCCTTTTGAGAAGCGCAACCGCATTAATGGGAGCTAACGAAGGCCAGGGCATTAACCTCGAAGCCGGCGTACGGCAATCATTAGGCCTGCCAGAGTACGACAAGTACGAAGATTACAGGGTTGATCGAATGTTATCTAACATGGCAAAGGAAGGATTGATTACAGCTCAGCAGGCGCAGGAGGCCATGATAGATAGGACAGGCCCATACTATACCCAGGCCGCTGCCAGGGTAGCACAAATGGGAGCCATCGGAACATTCGGCGGCGGCGTAGTAGGCTTTGATCTATTCCCAGAAGGCGAGGCAGAACAGCGCGGACTTAAGCTAGAGTATGATGCAGCTTTGAAAGCCAAGTACGAAGGCGGAGACGAAGAAGCCCTTAACAAGTTCTGGGAGGCACACCCGGAGTATGAAGCACGCAGGGCAGCCATGCGCGACCCCGAAGAACGGCTACGCAAGTTTATGATAGCCGAAGTGTGGAAGGCATACCGAGAAGCGCCAGAGCTAACCCAGAAGCAGATGACCGATAAACTAGGCAGCCTGTTTACTGACGCATTCCTGAACACCGATACCCGCAGCTACGATAGTATCAACACAGAGACGCTAACACAGTGGGCTAGAGCATTCGGAAGCAGCGTAAACCTCGAAACACAGCCCGACAACCAGCAGGTAACGGCCTTACTTAGAGAAGGCCTTGCAGATCCAAAGACAGCCGAGGCCTACCAGTTATACGTGACACAAAGAGATCAGCAGTTCCCAGGCATCTACGATGTACAGAACAAGCTATACATGCTGGACGGCAAGGCCCAGGAAGTTTACCGGAATCAGCACCCGGAGTATGAGGCCTACGAAATCTGGCGCAACGCGTTCTTAGCTCAGCACCCAGACGTTATACCCTTTGCCATAGGCGAGAGTAATAAGGTGTACTACGCCAGGCCAGAAGTACAGCAGTACTACTACCAGTATATGGCCGAGCGTGATCAGATGTATCCTAACATCATGCAAACGCAGACCGACTACTTTGCCAGGCCAGAGCCGGCACGAGACGCCTATCTTGTGGACCACCCAGAGTTAGTGGAGTATTGGGATTGGCGCAGGGAGACCATGACGCAGTATCCCGATATGATTCCATACCTGATGAGCGCCGAGAGTTTAGCCGGCATGGTAGCAAACCCATACGGCAAAAAAGAGATACCAACAGACCAGCTATCACCGGAGGAATTCAAACAGTTCGACGCTTTACTAATATCCCTACTGTATGGCTACTACTATGCAGGGCAGCCACTTGACACCGCGGCAAAGAAGATGCTACGTGATATACTTAAGGACAGCGGCAGGGACATGACCTTGCCCGAGTATATTGAATTCATCCGTAATAACTTCTGATTGACTACGGGTGAAAATATTGCTAGAATGGAGAGTATGAGATGAGTGACCAGAATAACGGAGCCGCATTCCAGGGAGCCGGCCAGCCCCCGCAGACGCCTGTACAGACAGGCGGGAATGATGGTCAACCCCAATTCCTCACACGCCAGGAAGCAGATGCGCTAATCAAAGACGCGGTAGAATCCGCGGTACAGCGGGCGCAATCGCTTACGGGCAAAGCGGAGAACCGGCTACGCAAAGAATTCCAGGCCAAGAAAGCACAGATGGCCTCGGCTACCAAGATGCTGGAATCACGAGGAGTGGTTATCACTCCCGAGATAAAGAGCCAGCTTGAAGCCGGGCTACTTGCCGAAACCTTAGCCGAGGAACAGGACGGAGAGCCAGGACCAGGACAGCCACAACGCCAGGTCACAGGAGCCGACCAAGAAATAGCCGATATTAACCGCCGGGCAATGGAAATGATGCTTTTCTTCTTCGTTGTGATCGAAGATAACGACGAAGAAGTAAAGCTACTCAGCCACAAAAGCCCCGCAGCTTTTCTCCTATCCGTCGCAAAAGCAATCGAAGCCAAGCAGGCCCGCGCATCATTACCGCCCAAAGCTCCAACATCAGCCGGAGGCACAGGAGGGATTCCCCCCCAGGCCACGGACCAAGATTACATTCAAGCCATGATGGGAGCAAGAGGCAAGGGCGCGGCTTACGTGAAGAACATCCGAGAGCAATACAAAGCCAAAGGTGTAGACGTAGACCACATCCCCCTAAGCCCCTAATGGCGGAGGGATTAGAAGATGACGACTTACTTAGGGCAGCAGCACTCTTACAGTAACACGTTGCCCCAGAAGCGGACCGTAACGGACCGCATTATCATGGCCGATGTTGAAAGCATCGTGCCTATCACCGTGTTCGGGCTGAACAACGAAAGCAAATTCAACTTCGTCAACACGCCCGGAAAAATGTATGAATGGCTGGAAGATGCCTACGCACCGACCTCGACCACGGCCAACGATGCCGATCTTACCAATGACAGCACTATCACGACCGTCACAGTAGCCAGCGGCCCCACGTTCCACGTTGGCGACGTTGTTCAGATCGATAGTGAGTACATCTGGGTAAGCGCGATTTCAACCAATGACCTTACCGTAGTGCGTAACTACGGCGGAACCCAGGCCACCCATGCAGCCACCAGCACCATGTATATCCGCTACAATGCCCGTTTGGAAGGCGCGAGCGCCAGCGACGGCCCGTTCACCGAAGTTTCCAGCGGGTACAACTACTCTGTAATCATGCACGACCAGGTAGAAGTATCCCGCTCCGATGAGCGAATCGGGAAGTACGGCATTCCGAGCCTTGTAGATCGATCGATCGACAAGATCATGCAGCAGAACCTTCACGATCTTTGCCGCGTGCCTTACTACGGCATTCGTGCGGCAGGTTCAGCCACCGCAGCGCGCGGCGCCGGCGGCCTTGACACCTTCATTACCACCAATGTTACCGCGGCAGCGAGCGCAGCGCTCACCAAAAAGAACATCGAAGATTCAGTAGCTGCAGCTTTCGGCTACGGCGGCCTACCGACCCTGCTCCTGTGCAATACCTGGGCGCAGCGCAAGATTACGTCTTTCTACGAGGGCGCAGTACGCACCGAGCGTTCGGAAACCATCGGCGGCATTACCATCAACAAGGTACTCACCGGAGTAGGGTTGACGCTGGATGTCCTGGTAGATCGTTTCTGCCCGACCGATAAAGTCTATATCCTCGACAAGAACTACTGTGGATACCTCACCATCGACCCCTTCTTCTTCGAGGAATTGGGCAAGACCAAGGACACGGCAGACGGCGGCTATGGCCAGGTGGTAGGAGAATATGGTTGGGTAACCGCTTTTGAGAAGGCACACGCTATCATCAGCGGATTCAGCACGACCAGTTAAGGAGGTCAGAAATGACCGTTTCAGCAGTAGCATTCCCCTATTCCAAGCCAGATCCCGCGTTCCATCAGTCCGGCATGGAGCCGGTTAGCCCGGGCCTAGGCATCTACTATGGCAACGGTACCCCGGACGGTGACAAGGACCCATGGTTAAGCGCGCCGAAAGGCACCTTATACATGGCCCTGAATAACACCGATGATACCGGATGCGTCTACGTAAAGGTTGACGAAGGCGGAGACGATAACGATTGGGTACTACTGGCTATGGCCGGTACAGGCACGATCGTTAATGCCGATGTCGCCACCGCCGCCGCTATCGTAGGCAGCAAGCTCGCCACCAACGCCCGCCGGCACTTCGCCAGGTCCAAAACCTTCAACATTGACAATGGCTCAGGCACGACCGATGATGATGTAATCTTAGTACCATCGGATGGCATCACAATCGTTGCAGTCCGGGCCGTCTATGTCGAAGCCACGAACACCGCAGGCGCAGACGGAGCAAACTTCGTTGTAGGTACAACCCTCAGCGATAACGACATTTGCGCCGCTACCGCGCTCCAGGTAAGCAAGGCCGTAGGATCATACACGGTAGCGACCGTAGTCTCCGGAGCAGTAGCCGCGAACGGAGGTATCTTTGTCCGGCATACCGGCATCGCCGTTACCGAGCCAGGCCAGTACTATGTACAAATCGAGTTTACGGTAGATGACTAATGGAGGAAAGGTTAGAGGACTTTCACGATAAGCACGCCGGAGAAACGTGCTTGATAATCGGCAACGGCCCGAGCCTCGCAGATATACCCGATGGTTTACTAAGGGCATACCCTAGCTTTGGCAGCAACCTTATCTATCTACGTGAAGGTTTTACGCCTACCTACTACGCTACCGCGGACACCAGAGTAATGCGCGAGTACGGTAATGCAGTACTCGCGCATTACTCAGACATACCCAAGTTTATCCCTACGCCAAACCTGGACAAGTGGGAAGGCCCGAACTTCTTCAGGTTCTACCATCGCCCAGGCCCGCTATGGCCGTTCAACCATGAAAAGATATGGCCGAGGAATTTACTTAGCAAGGAGGGCATAACCTTTATATCAGTAACGCATGTTTTGATTCAGCTTGCCTACTTCATGGGGTTCACTACCATGCTTTGTGTGGGCCTGGATAACCATCAGCCGCATGACCATTTCTATGGCTGGGATGAAAATTGTCCAGGCACGCCACCCATTGACTTATGGGATCAGGGATACGGCGAGCTGGCATTAGGCATGGCACCCAGGGAAATCATAAACCTATCGACACGTACCAAGATCACAACGCTACCACGAAAGGATTTTAGAGACTACTATGACAAGCCCGTATAAAAAGACAGAGCAGGATCGAGCAGTATCAAAGATCATCAAGGCCCTGGACGAAAAGCTACCCGACAAGAAGGCTACGCTACTGACCAGGGACAGCGGCGGAGTAGCCATAGCACAACCGCGCACAGTGAAGCTGCGCTATAAAAAAATAGTATGGGGGATACCGTTCGATGAAGTATGCTTTTCAAAGTGGGTAGTAAACCTGCTCCGCTTAAACATGATGCCATGGGATAGCATAGCCACCACGAACAGCACATACTTGCCCGAGGCACGTAACACCATCCATTCGGCATTTCTAGATACAGACGTTGAATATCTGGCTATGCTCGATAGTGACGTAATACCGCCCCCAGACTTTATAGATCGACTGTTAGCCCACCACCTGCCCATGGTAGGAGGATGGTACAGAAAGAAGGGAGAGCCGTACAACCCGGTAGTGTACGACTTTGATCACCTGAACGAAAAAGGAATCCCCCGTTATGCAATCAGGGACGAGCCAGGCACAGGCCTGGAAAAGGTAGACGCAGCCGGCGCCGGATGCTGGCTGATCCACAGAAAAGTGGCCGAGGCTATAGGTAAAGAGCCTTACGACATGGAACACGGCGGCGAAGATTTGAGAATGTGCGAGAGGGTAAGGGCCGCAGGCTTTGAAATCTATATAGACTGGTCAATTAGTTGCGCACACACAGGAGTAGCGATAGTATGAACGACCATATGGAACCCACCAAGTTTAGAGTAAGACTGTTAGTCCAGTACCATAGCAACCTATGGCCCTACGGAGAACCCGGAGACGAGAAGGAATTCACACCCGGAGATTTCGAGCACCTTTGCAACGACCGCGGCAAGCAGGCATTTCGTTTGCTGCCACCGGAACCGGAGCCAGAGCCAGAGCCGGAACCGGAGCCAGTAATCGCGAAGGTAGAAGAAGATGCCGTACAAGAGCCAGAAGCAACGGTAGATGCACCAACCCAAGAGCTAGCGCCAGAGCCGGAACCAGAGCCGGAACCCGTTATAGCAGAAGCCCCGAAGCCAGTCAAAGCGCCAGCCAAAAAGCAGCCGGCCAGGCGGAAGCGGTAATATGACCACCCTCTATGAGGCCTTGTTTGACCTCGCCAGGAAGGTGGACTACGTACACAAAGGGAGCTGCACGAGCGACGGCACCACCAGCACGATCGTAGACAGCGCGCTTACTGTGACGTTTCCTGATGCGTCTATCGTGCCAGGCATTCTATTCATGCCTAGCAGAACGGTAGTTACAGTACAGCCCGACGAGAGCCGGCAGGTAACCGCGTGGACTACCCCTACCATGACCATTACGCCAGTACTATCCGCGATATCGAAAAGCGGAAACCCATACTATGTGTGTGGGCCACGGTTCCAACATTCCCAATTAGTGACGGCCATCAACCAGGCCTTACTTGCGTTCGGCAAGATACCATTGACGGCTACCTTTGCCGCGGTTGACGATCAGGAAGAATACACTACTACAGATAACGCCAACCTTGCCAAAGAAATTATCATGGTGGAAGTAGCTCATGATAGCGCCGCGCCTTACGACTGGCAAATACACCAGGGCTGGCAGCAGATACACCCAACAGCCGTAAGCGGAAACCGTACCCTGAAATTCGACCAGGACCAGGCCCCATCCAACACCTACAATATTCGCATTACCTACCTGGATTACCATTCAGAAGTGACCACAGATGCAGGCGTTATCCATCACCTTGTACCCAGGGAATGGCTATCGTGGGCGGCGGCCGTCGAGGCATGGCGCACACGCGCACAAATCACAATGGGAGACGAACCCATATCAGCGGTTATGTTCGAAGATGCGAACAAGCATTACCTGATGGAAAACCAGAAACTAAACACAATCAACAGGCAGGCCACCAGCCGCCTATCATCCCTATAGGAGTAATACCATGTGTGAAATGCAAAACCATATGATACCGGTGACAATTGCAAACGGAGCCAGCGCCAGCGGAGCCGTTGACTTTCGGCCATTTGTCGTAGGCGGCCTGATCACGCCCGCGGCATGGACGGCGGCAGATATCGCGTTCTTAGTTTCGACAGAGGAAGCCGGCACGTACGCACAGCTCCGCACGCACGACACCGACGCGCTTGTTAAGGTGACCGGCATCACGACAGACGCAGCGGACCCCCGCAGGCTACCCCTTGAATTGGCAGGCTGGCCTTGGTTCAAGATCCAATCTGTTAACACATCGACAGGAGCAGCGGAGAACCAGGGCGCGGCCCGTATAATCACCCTTGTACTGAAGGGATAAGCCCCAGATGGTAAGGGAGATTAGCAGATGAAACTATCACGAAAATTGTTGTTACTGGCGCCGCCCGTCGCCGCGTGGACGCCTGCAAACGACCCCGGTACGTTATTATGGCTGCGCGCTGACGACATTGCTGGTTCTGATGGCGACGAAATAGGCGCATGGGTGAGCCGGGAAGGTAACGCCTACTCATTTGAGGCGACATTGACCACGCGTCCATTACTCAAATTAGGTGCAAATGGCATCGGCGGACATCCGGCCTTATTGTTTGACGGCATAAACGATATTCTGCTTTGCACCACAAATATGCTATCGGGTGCATCTGGAACAGTTATGGCGGTCTTTAACCTTACGACACCCCTAGCAGACTGGACAAATATATTAGGTAGTTGTGATGAGGCGACAAATAATTATGTAATGGCAATAATGGCACCACGAGTGGCTGCTACCGCTCGCCTATCAACGTATCAAAAAAACAATGACATAGTAGATGGTGTAATCGGGTCTACTGCTCTTTCGGCAGCAGCTAACTATATAGGCATGTGGCAATCCAGCGGAACTGCCTACGCCCTGAAGCTGAACGGAACAGATCAAGTTATTACTGCGGACCTGGGGGTTGACAACGGCGATTGGTGGGGAGATACGACCAACCGAGACTCTGTGACGGTAGGCGGGCAAAAAGCTGTAGCAGCGGGTAACTTTTTCAAGGGCTTGCTTGCCGAAATAATTGTCACCACATCGGTTAACACCGTAACACAACTGGAGGCGTATCTGGCGAACCGGTATGGCCCTTTTAGCTTGCTAGCCTTCGGCGATTCGATCACTGTAGGCACAGGAGCCACCGACGCAGCGCACCGGTGGGCAAATATTGTGGCGGCGTCAAAAAATGCAATACTAACAAATGCCGGTATAGCGGCCACAATCCTACAAAACACGGTGCAAACCACGGTCGATACCATTGGGGCAGCGGCAGACAATAACGGGCGGGACACATACGCGGCACGCATCACAGCCTATACCGGCGCGCCGTGGTGGGTATTCATCCTGTATGGGTTGAACGATTTGCGCCTGAACGATGCCGCGATCACGGTCGAAAACTACACCACCGACCTGGGCGCGGTGATAGACGGAATTTTAGCCGATGGTGTACTGGCTAATCACATTGTGATAGGATCGCCGCCCTACATCCCTGAGGCGAGCTATGCCGCGGGCGCACCCTGGAACGCGGGCACCCGTGTAAAGCACGCAGCTTACACCGCCGCCTGTGCGGCAGTGGCAACCGCAAAGGGGACACGGTACGCAGATGTATACCAGTACATGACCGACAACGGCGGCGATACGCTAATCGCCGCGGATGGCATCCACCCAAACGATGCAGGACACGCGGCAATTGCGGCGGCGTTCCTGGCGGTGATTTAGGGATGCTAATGCGCTTTATTGAATGGAGAATCTAACATGATACCGCAAGGCAAAGGTATATTAATTTGGAAGGGTGTAAACTACGGTTCATTAGCCGAATGCGTTCAGGCCTGCCAGGCTATGGGCCTACGTTGGGTAGGGTTGAAGATCGGAGACGCGGCAGACGACCGATACCGATCCTTCCCGGACATGACCCAGGCAGTAGCCGCGTTCAGGGCGGCCGGCATAAAAATAGTATTATGGCACTACCTCTATGGTGGAGCATACGGCTGGCCGTCACCGGCGGAAGAAGCTAGATATGCCAAGGGCAAGGTATTAGCTTACCAGGCTGACGCCTACGCCATTGACGCAGAACAAGAATACAAGCGCCCAGGAGCAGCCACATACGCCGGCCAGTTCATGACGGCTCTGCAGGGGATAGGCGTAGACGTAGGGCTATTGTCTTACCGCTTCCCGAGCTACCACCCGGAATTCCCATGGTCCACATTCCTTTCGGGGTGTACATTCCATATGCCCCAGGTGTATTATGGTCCAGGCCGGGCAATCATCGACATTAACCGCAGCACCACAGAGCTAACAGCCAAGCGCGCTTTGCCTATCGTACCCGTAGGTAGAGCCTACATAGGCGACGGATACGGACTACCAGGCCCAAGCGGGGCCGAGATTACCAGCTTACTGCAAAGGTCAGTAGAGCTAGGGCAGCCAGGCGCGGGCGCGTGGGCGTTAGACTTTCTACGGTTACACACTGGCGGAGCTGCCAGGCAGGCAGCTATAGCCGCATTCCAGTGGCCCGGAGACGAACCGCCGCCGGCGACGCTCGAAGAACGCTTTGATTACCTTGAAAATTGGATGATAGAATACGGCGGATACCCAGGATACCCGGAGTAAAGATATGCCACAAGCAGTAGCCAGAACAGCCAAGAGAAAGCATACACACCATTTCAGCCTGTCAGACGGAACCACTACCCTTTACTTTAATGCCGTAGACGGCAAGGGCCAGCCCAATCTACGCGCCGCCAAGAGCGTACCATACCCACGTACCACGGTTCAGGTACAAACAGGCGTAGGCGAGTATTCTCAGCGACGGCTACCCTATGCAGAGATATCGCGGCGCGACTGGTCAGGCGGATTAGGCCTGATGGATGGAGACATAGACGCCACTAAATATCTAATGGCATCCAATGTGTGGACCATGAACGAGGGCAAGGCGATATTAGGGCCAATGACATTCCCGGCCTCGATTGCAGGTGCCACGACCTTGACCACAGAAGGAAAGATACCGCGAATAAAATTATCAATAGGTGGAGTTCAAACAGATCCACAGGACTTGATTAACTTAGCTCCCCTTACCGATGCTACATTAGGGGAAATCGGGTGGAGATATGTAGCCGACAAGTTTACAGCCGGGATAACCGCAAGCTACACAGGCATAAGGCTATGGTGTAAGGCCTGGACAATCCCGATGACCATAGCACTAAACCCTTTGGACAACTACACCTATTATCCTATCAACCCAGGGACTTTGACAGTAGCCGTATACTCCAATAGCGCAGCAGGCGGCGACCACCCAGACGCGGTACTAGCAACCGGATCTATAAACGCCCATCATTTAGCCCTGCACGAAGAATATTTTAAATTCAATACCGCACTTAGCCTGACATCAGGCACAATATATTGGGTAGTAATATACAGCAGCAACGATGAGGGCTTTGAAGATACAGAAGGATTCCCACAGGTATTAGGGGATGGTGGTATTTTAGGTTATCACGGTTATTCTGCACTCAGCCCACTAACAGGCGGAAGCGCCAAGCCTTATTGGAACCTGGTCAGGGACAATCTTGACATAGAGTATGCACGGTTTTTTACTTATAAACAGGGCCTATATCTTGTACTGCGCGAAGCCGGAGCAGCCGGCCGCTTGTTCAAGAACGGAGATAGGGGATGCGCAGATGTTAACGCAGACCTCACCTACCTGGAAGATGCCACCAAGAGTTGGACTAATGACGAGTGGGTAGGGTGTATGGTACGTATTATTGCAGGCGCAGGAGTGGGAGAATATCGCCTGATTGTAGACAATGACAGCAACAGCTTGCAAGTATACCCGGACTGGACGACCACGCACAGCGCCACAACCACAGAGTATGTAATAGTTGGGTCTACCAAATGGACAGAAATGGCAACCACAGGCTTGGCAGGCGTAAAAGATGTAACCGTATCAGGCAAAGGTGTAGTGTACTTTGCCCAGGGAAGCGCGGCCAATATCCGTAGAATGGTGGATTACAACAACGCCGGCACATGGACCACGGCATACGCAGACGACAGCACGAACAAGGCAGATTGCATACTTTATACCTATGACCAGCAGTACAAAGATTCCATATGGCGCGCCCTCAATACTGGACAAGGGAGCATAGCCAGGGCCGACGCCAAGGCATGGGGGACAGACTTGACATTTGGAACGGATACAACCATGGGGGGGACAGATGCAGACATAACCGACCTGATAGAGTACGAAGGTAAGATAGCGGTCATGCGAATGGGCAGCATATATATGGTGTATAACAACGTTCCCGACAAATTGAGTATTGATTATCAGTACAGGTGGGAGCGACACAACGGAGTCAACCCAAGCGTATGGACGCCTTACCTTGTATTCCCATTCTCAGGCGGAGTAGAAAGATCCTACAACAACATGGTAGAGGACTTCGGCCCAGAGCGCGGCGGAGGAATGCCCAAGCGTTTCAATGGGATAGTGGCAGACACATTCAGTGTAGCCGGCGGAGGCATCATAGCGAAAGACGGCGGAGCCGTTCTAGGTGGAAACAGATACTATGGTGAAATAGAATTAGGAAGCACAAGCGAATCAGGATGCTACCAATGGAGTGGCGCAGGATGGCATAAGATAGTCACGCCGGGCTGGGGCGCTGGAATGCGCGCAATCGGCTATGCAAATACAGAAGTAGGCATACCTGATTTCTTATGGCTATGTACCCGGCAGGGACTTTACTATCAGATAGCTCCCAAAACATGGGATTTTCTTAGCGACTTCGCCTACGATCCAACCTATGCCACGGCCATGAGCGGCTATCTTATTACAGGGTTATTCAGTGGCGGAGAAAAGACGCTGCAGAAATACTGGAAGCGCATCACCATGTATGGGAAGCTGTCCGATACGTCCCACATATCGGCATTCTACCGGACATCAGAACTGATAACCGACGAAGCAAAGAATCACATGGTAGATAGGTTTTCAGATTGGACATGGGCCGGCTACATGGATAGCAACGCTGAATCAATTGACATTAACGTAGAGTCAAGAGAGATCCAATTTATATTTATACTAGAGCATGACTACCAGCAGACGCCGGATATATTTAACGCTTTCAATCTTGAATATCTGGTTAGGGTAGAGGCCAGTAACCAGTATATTATCCCGACCCGAGCCAGCGACTACGCCATTAACCGGCAAGGCGAGTATGAAAACAACACCAGCACCACCACCCTTGTAACAGACGTAAGCGTAATCAGTGCGCAACTTAAGGCATGGGCCAGGGTTATTACTCCGCTTACACTATGCAGCATATCAGACGACTTTGACAACAAGAGTGTATTGATAGAGCCGCCGGCCATACAGCCGCTATGGTTAGATAGCCAGAGGGAAGCAACCCTACTTACCATACAGATGGTAGAAGTATGAGCGACTATTACCCTAACTCTTTTTCGGACCTAGAGTTAAGGGTATATAAAGCCTTGTTAGCTGCAGGATGGCCGCCAGATCAGATAGAGAGCCAGGTACCAGTGGCGGGCGGCCGATCAGTAAAGGGCGGCCTGGTGGTAGACTTTGTTTTATATACTCCGCTACCTATCCCTATTGTAGTGAACGGAGAGTATTGGCACAGGAATGACGACACCGAACTATTAGAGCTAATCAAGGTTCAGGATGCCTACGGCCAGGAACCCAAGGTAATATGGGGAGACGACGCCGAGACAGACGAAGAAGCCAGGGCCACAGTATTAAGACTGATAGGAAGGCGATAGATGCCAGATCAGAACAACCCTATCTATAGGCTAATGGACAGGCTAGCCAGTGGGAGAATCAGCCCGCAGGAGCGACAGAAACTTATTGGTCTGGCAGGTGGTATAGCTCAGCGGGCTACGCCAGTAGTTAACTTATATCCGCCCGACTATTTGACTACCCCCCTCACATCTACGGATTGGGATGGAGACGCACGCAGCACCACAGCCAAGACCGAGTTAGATCTATACACCGTATTCGGCGCGCCGAAGAACATAAGAGCGGTATATGTTTACACCAAGATCAACGATAGCGGCAGCCTTGCCGGTAATGCACTTCTCATATTATCGCCAGTAGCCACGGCGAATGTTGGACCCTATATCTCTAAGGCTACAGGCTTTACAGACGATTACATAAAGCATGATGTTGGGTGGATCCCCTGTAACGAGAATGGAAACATATACTACCAGATAGCAGCATCAGGGGCCGGGCTAATGGACGTTTGGTTAGAGATTTGGGGATACCAAAGACGGTAGCAATCGCTTGACATCCTACCCATAGTTATATATACTATAGGGGAAAGGAGATAGAGCGATGCCAAAACGACAAAACAAAACAAGACTACTCGCAAAGCGCGCCCTTATAGTTTTGGGCGTAGACTTACGCAAGCGCCTGGCAGACTATTGTAAGGCCAACAGTACAAGTTCAAGCGAAGTGATTCGCAACTTGGTTACCGCCTTCTTAGATGCAAACGGCGCTTGATTTAATTAAACCGCCGGCCAGGGTGACAAGTCCTGACCGGCATTCACGAAAGGATAGGCAGCGATGACCGCCCAACCAAGTATACCACAGGCCGAGGCTGAGCAGCAGGCACACAAGCGCACCACCCACAACCCCCGCACCTGGATACCCGAGCGCGTGTTAGACAGCGCCGGCAACGTTCGCTTTCAGCGCCAGGGCGATAGCGAGTACTGGACAGACTTACTCAGCGGCACGCAGGAGAACACAGAGCATGTACACTGGTATCTTGCACACGCAGACCATGTAGCCGTAGAGGGCCACTGGAAGGGGATAAGCTGCGTTTTACTTACCTGCCATAACGGCATACTACTGGTAGATGTATTCCGCAACGGAGACGAGATGCGAACCTACAAAATCTATGACTGGCACAAGAAAAGCCCGCAGGCCATAGCGCGCCGATACCGCAGGGCAGTAGCTTTGCAGGCCATGTTAGTGGCCCTGGAATTCGGAGGGGCAGACGTATGGACGGCGTAACCGTAGACTACACACGCCACGGCTGCCCACTATGCAAGGGCGCGGGATGGATGGATTACCATATGTACACCACCGGCAAGGGAGACCGCGGGCCTTGCTCAGTATGTCAGGGCAAGGGCTACCTTACCGCTAAAGAGTGGGCAGAATTCGCCAAGACCATAAGCCCAAGGACGATAACCGATGATCACCCATAAAATTATACTTATCATCAGCCTTGCGTTAGCCTTACTTGCTCCGCTGAATTCGTGCAAGCGAGAAGAATGCAGGTGGGTAGAAGTGAAGCAGTACGTATTAGAGAACGGAACAGCCGTACCAGCGACCGCAGCGGCTCCGCTAATCCACAGGGTATGCAGATGAAACTACCCTACCCTTTAGCAGAGCGCACCGTAAAACAATACGTATGTGCAATATGCTGGGGAAACCTTACCCGCGATAAGGTTGACCATGATACCGATGACGTATCATGCCAACAGTGTGGAGATGCCGGCTTTGTAACCAGAACCTATACCGATGGACGCAAGGGCGAGAGCGGCGGCGAGCTTTCAGAAGTACTGGAAGTATTGTACGAAGCCGGCGAGATGCCAAGGCCACCCAGGCGACCGACCAAACAAATCATGTCAGACTTAGGATACTAACGAAAGGATTAAGACAATGGCTACGCTAGAGACAAAGACTATTTCAAACATTCGCGACCTTGACCCATGCTACGACCCAACCAAATATCTACCGGAGGACTGGACAGGTACGGCAATCGATGTACTGAAGGTCGAAGCCTGCCCCGCGGAGGATCGGCTATGGGTAGTGACGCAATGGCTGGACGACCGGACCAACCGCCTATTCGCGGTATGGTGCGCAAGGCAAGCACTCGCGCTAGTTGAAAATCCAGACCCGCGCAGCGTCAATGCCTGTGATGTAGCAGAACGCTATGCCAACGGCGATGTAGGAGAAACAGAGTTAGCCGCAGCCTGGGACGCAGCCAGGGACGCAGCCAGGGCCGCAGCCTGGGACGCAGCCAGGGCCGCAGCCTGGGACGCAGCCTGGGACGCAGCCAGGGACGCAGCCTGGGACGCAGCCTGGGCCGCAGCCAGGGCCGCAGCCTGGGACGCAGCCAGGGCCGCAGCCTGGGACGCAGCCAGGGACGCAGCCTGGGACGCACAAATCAAACACTTGATCGAGATGCTAGAGGAGGCCGCAAATGTCACCGATTAAAGGTTTGACCGACCGAGGCCTATCCTTCCCAGAGATAGGCAGCATTCGCAAGGGCGCGAAGAAGGACCCTAACGCCAACCGCCCAGGCGCAGACCTGAAGTACTTCCGTGTAGAATTCGCAGACGGCGAGACGGAAACGGCATCTAAATTTGCGCTACTCTATGGCAATCAGCCAGTACGAATCAAGATCATCCTGCCATTCAACGACATTTCCAGAATGTGGGATCCTTACTTAGAAGCCTACACGGCAGGCAGGATGGTAGCAAGGGCAGACGGCGAAGTATATCTATACCGCCAGGACCTTGCAAGCGGACAGGTAACGAAGGGGGAGCCATACGTAGAAGGAGAGCCGGCCGGCTTTGACTACAAAGGCAATCCCGTATTCTGCAAGCACGTAGGCCGGCTGAAAGTAATCATCCGTGAATTGCAGCGGGCAGCCTACCTCACCGTACACACCACCAGCATTCACGATATTGGCAATATCAGTGATAACTTGGCAGCGTTCAAAGAAATAAACGGCGGAATTCTGGCAGGCATACCCCTGATTCTATCCCGCAGGCCCTTCATGATCAGCACGCCCACGGCGGACGGCAATCGCGTGCGCCGGCAGAAGTGGCTAATCACGATCGAAGCTGATCCAGAATGGGTAGGCAGGGCCATGCTATCTATGGGGAATACAGCTATGCCGGCGCTACCGCCAGGCGTAGAAATCAAAGCCCTGCCAAACGGTAACGATACTGCTCCTGATGTAGCAATCGAGACAGACCCAGACGAGGATGACAGCGCCGACGATCGCAGCGAAGAACCGCAGGAAGGTGAGTACAGAGACGAGTTGCCACCCGAGCCAGAGCATACGCCCGCCCCGGAGCCAGCGCCGCAGGCCAAGGCGCAGCAGATCCAGGCTAACATGTTTGAGAAGCCCACGGCCAGTAGCACAGCCTATTGGAGCGCGGTCTACTCAACAGGCAAGACACCAGAGCAGGGCCGAGCAGCATTAGAGGAAGCCGGCGGAGACTTTAAGAAAGCCCTGGCTGCCATCGGTGAGAAGTAGCAGCTTCCTACCTCCAACACCAGTACGCATACCCGGCGACCTCTATGACAGCTATTGCCGGGTATGCGAGAATATTACCAAGCATATCCATTCACACAATGGCAAGGGTGTATGCCTGAAATGTCACCCAGAAAAGGAACCGTACAGATGATCGCACAACCAGACCCGAATAACCCAGGTGAAGCCATGGCCCACTACCCGAAAGAAAATGCAACCGTAGTGCTGCCACCAGACAAACAGACATTTGTTTTCAATTTCTACGCCGGCGGCAGGGTAACGCTATGCTATGTATTCTATAGCAATCACACTGTTTTGGGAGTAGGCAAGGCGACACGCCACCCGAAGGACACCCACGACTGGCAGACGGCCAAGCGCATAGCAGCCAAGCGCGCGTGTGAAGCCATGTCAGAAATCGCAGGCGAGAACAAGGAGCAGCGCCGGCACTACAACCAGGAGCTTTACAGCGCGTTCAGAAATCATCTCAGGGAAAGGGAATATGAGAAGAAGCTAGCAGACGAATTGCTTAAGCACATCGAAAGCGAAATGTCAGTAGCTTTTCTGAAAGGCTTTACCACTACCGACAAGCCGAAGGAAGAAGATCGGTACAAGTTTCATATCCATACCTTAGATCCCCGCTTATTCCTCAGCCCGCGCACAGACGAAGAACTAAAGGCCGCGATTGAAAATCTCAACAAGCCCCCTTGGCCGATGTTTACTATCAAAGACCCAGGCGCAGTAGTAGACACATACGCCGGCCTACCTATCATCGTAAACGACAACCTACCTGACGGAACCATAGTGCTTATAGCAGGGCATAGGTACAAGACCACGCCAGGCCCCAAGCCGGAGCCTCCGCAGATGCAGAAAGGGCCGTTCGATTACGGCCACAGGGATGACGCTATGAGGTACATACAGGCCAGGCTTGACAAAGATGACAGGATTTTAAAGCATCTCAACCCGGAGTACTTCAACCTACACTTCAAACCGGAATGGGCGACGAACCCGAACATTAAGATGGACGAGTACAGCAAGATCGACGAGAAACGGCGCGCCACAGAAAAGGCACTCGAGGAACTTTATCAAATGAAATGGGATCCAACGCCGGCCGATATGCAACCAAACCAGATCGGATACCTTTTTAAACTGATGCGCCAGAAGGAAAGCGTTATAGCTGACTTACAGCTCCGCCTTGAAGAAGCCAAGCGCATGATTGCAAGCAGGCAGTCCTACCTCGCCGAAGCATCGACAACTATAAAGGAACTGCGAGAATTCAACGTGAAGGCCACGGCTCAGGTAAAAGAATCCACCGAGAATGTTGCCCGGTCCAATCGCTTACTTGCCGAGGCCAGCAAGCAGCTTGACGACATGACCAAGGTGATCGAGTACTACAAGACCATGGACCAGGTAAACAAGGAGCGCATTGAAGCCCTGGAAAACGAGCTTGCTAACTACGGTACAGACGACGAATAAACCACAGCCGCTAGCCTGTGTGCGGCGGTGTTCCTGGCGTGCGTGCTGGCGGTGGGTGGGTGGATAGTGGCTGGGTGTGATGCACAACCAAAGTAAAGGAGTGATGACGATGAGAACCGTGCATTGTTACGAGTGTCAGCGTGGATATGACAAGGAACACAATAGCCAATGTCCGTACTGCGGATGTCAGACCACGCAAGAACAAGCATACGATGACTGGTTGTCAGACGCCCCAGACCCTGACATGCCAGAGTCAGAATATGACTGGGGATACGAAGGTGACCAATGACCCGCGACGAACTGATTCACAAAATATCATACATTGTTCGTGGCGAAGACCTGGACAAGGTATTCGCCGTGCGCAATGATATCCTGGACAACAACGACGCGCTGGTGGCAAGGGTAGCGGAGCTGGAAGCGGAGAACGGACGGCTATATCAGTACGCATCGTACCTTAGATCGTGCGCGCTATCAGGCGAAAGCGACCCGCACGACTTTGATACATTCTCTGGCAAGGTTACTGGCATCAAGATGTACGGCCATATGCTAACGCATGAAGAAATAATGGACGAGTTCCTAAAGGGCGACGACGCATGACCACCCTATACATTCCCCTTGACAACGACCGCCAGGCTGAGCTAACCGTACCCGACGAGCTGAACACCCGCGAGTATTATGACATGCTCCGCTGGATACTCGACCACAAGTACAACCTGATCGAGGTACACATACCGCCTGAGTTTAAGGTAAAGGGCGCGGCTACAAAGTAAATATGTTATAATAATTAAGCTGAGGGTATAAGGTAGGCAGCGAATCGCCGTTTGTTTCCTGCACCCTCAGCAAGTGCCTACCGGGAAATAAGCGGCGGTTTGCTATAAGGACAAACAACATGAGTTCTTTTCAATGGTGGCGATCATGGCATGACGCGCCTACTGACCACAAGTGGCCAGTAGTGGCCGCCCGCGCTGGTGTAAAAGTGGGAGAGGTATCGGCGGTAGCATGGGCGCTGATGGATTACGCGAGCCAGCACAAAGAGCGCGGTACAGTCATTGGCTTTGATACCGAAGTCTACGCAATTTATTCGGGCTTTCCAGAAGGCGAAGTTATAGCCATCATTCAGGCAATGAGCGACAAGGGTATTATTGCCGAGGGAAAGTTTACCAATTGGGAGAAACGCCAACCGAAGCGAGAGGACAACAGCACCGAACGTGTAAGGGATTGGCGGGATATGAAACGCAATGAAACGCAGTGTAACGCAGATGCAGAAGAAGTAACGTTTGACTCTCCTCTACCTCTACTCTATTCTGACTCTGTATCTGTATCTAACTCTGACTCTGACTCTGAATCTACCGCATTTCAAGAAAATTTACTTAGCACCGCATTCGTACAAGCCAGCTCCATTATTCCTCACAGCCTGGACAAGTGGGCAAGAGCATTAGACGCAATCAAAAAGACAGGAGCCACACCAGAAGATGTGACCACCGCGGTTACCGAACTTCGGGACAGGGGATACAACATATCCGGCCCATGGTCAATACAGAACGCGGTAATCATGGCAAAGGGGAAGCGTGAGAGACCACCAAGCCCCGCCAGAAGCAACGGCAAGAAAACATTACAAGAAGATATGGAAGCCCTAAGAAAATGGGCGGAAGAAAAGGAGTCGCAGGATGTCAACCCCTAAAGATATTGCAGTGATCCTATCGAAGTTCAAGGCGGCGTTCCCGAACTATGACCCTTCGGATATAGCCTCCGCCGCCGAAGTATGGCACGAGGCACTAGGACACATTGATGCCGACGAACTTAAGGCAGCGGCCATGGCTTGCATGACAGAACAAAACCGCGCCTTTGCCCCATCGGTAGGTGAAGTCATCGGCGCGGTAATGCGCTTACGTGCTCAGGCATCCGGGCTACCATCGGCGGCCGAAGCGTGGGGACAGATCAACCAACCTCGCCTTGTGCGAGACGTGCTTTGCCCTGGTGGAGTAGCACTTTATGAAGATGTGTTTAAGGCGCAAGACAACGGCGCCGAATACAATCGCACGCTAAAGATGTATCAGCTCCATCGCTTCGACTGTCACGAGTGTAGACAGGAACTGTCACGCCTGGACATTCACCCGTTGGTAGAGCGCGTGGCACGGCAATTCGGCTGGCCTGACCACTTCCCAGGCGACAACCCAGAGGCAGACAGGGCGCATTTCATCCGAGCCTATGAAACAGAAGTAAGGCGCGAGACCGAGCGGCAGGCTCAGCCGGAACCCGTACAAAAATATGTGGAGGCTACGAGGAATACCATCAATAGGTTAGCGGAGGGAATGAGGAAATGAAACCGAAACTTGACTTATCCGCCATCGAAGCGCGGGCGAACGCAGCCACGCCGGGAGAGTGGACATACTCGGACGGCAACCCGGATTGGTACTATGTAGAAAAAGACGGGAATCCGTTTGTGATGATGACGCCGTTGATCGACAACCGCTCGCCAGACCCTATTCGTAAGAATCGCAGAAACAACGCCGCCTTCATCGCAGCCGCCAGAACCGACGTGCCAGCCCTCACCCGCTACGCACGAGAACTGGAAGCGGAGAACGCAACAATGAAAGCGGCACTAGTCGAATTGTCTGACTGGTACGAATGTGGCTGTATAGCCCGCCGCGCATTACGAAAGGACGGTGACCAGTATGTGTAAACACGGCGATGATGTAGTTTTATATGTGCCTATTCCGGCGGCGCTATCCCATACGGGACAGTTCCGATGGGACTATAAACCGATCGATGCTTGTATTGCCCCAATTGTCAAGGCGCTGAATGACGCAGGAATTTACACCGCTAATTGTTGTTGTGGGCATGGCGAAGGAGACGGCGAAATCATTCTGCACGACGGAAGAATTATAACGATCAGGAGAGACAACCAATGACCGACATAATAGGCCCAACCATAAAAGTAATACCAGCACATAGTTATTTATCATGTTTTGGGTGTAAATTCTTTTGGCGGGAAATGATAAAGTCAGGAAAGGACCCGTTATATCAGAGTACTTGCAGCCACCCCAGGCTTGATGAAATGATAAGTTTCGATGGTAATTTACCAAACGGGGACCACACGCCGAATTGGTGTCCGGCAAAAAAGGACGGCGACAAATGACCTACGATACCGCCTGTAATCTACGCACATTAGCCGAGCAGACCAGACAGCAGCAGTTATACCAGGCAGCGGCAGCAGCATTCAGCGAGTTAGGGATGACTGCTGCAGCAGCAAGGATGCAGGACAGAGCAGAGCATTACGAAAAGGAGGAGCGTCATGAAACTGAAACCGCGGAACTATAAGCGGATCAACCGCAGGATTAAGCGATACGCCAGGACGATTGCTATGATGAACCCGCGTGATACATCAATGGCCCGCAATCATGCAATTACCCTTGTGGCTTGCGTCGAGATAAACCCACCGGTAACAGGCGCAGACCTAGCCGCCTGGATAATTGAGCAGCAGGAGGAGCGCCATGGAAATAACCGCACAGGATATTGAGATAGCTGTAGCTCGCTGGTTTGGTATACGTTCGCACGTGATTGTACCTAATCTGTCATGGGGAATGCTTCCCTACGAATGCGATATTGCTGTAATGCCGGTGAAGGGAAGGTATCTTTATGAGGTTGAAATCAAGGTATCTAAATCAGACCTGATCAGGGACAAAGACAAGCAAAAATGGAAGTGGGGAGGAATATCAAAGGTTAGAAAATTCTGGTACGCGATACCGAAAAAGCTAGAAGGATCGATATCGCACATTCCAGAATTCGCAGGTATATTTATTATCAGCGAGCCGGAATACAGTAGGAAATTTTGTGGAATAGAACAGGTAAGAAAACCAAAGCTATTGCAGGCCAAGCCTATGACCGACGAGCAGAGATTTAATCTTGCACGATTAGGAGCCATGCGAATATGGGCATTGAAAGAGGTGTGTATGAACTACAAAAAAAGGGAGCAAGAGCATGGCAATCCGGCCGGCGGCCCTGTATAAATACAAGATCGAAGCGCGCACCGAGGCACCCAATGACATGGGTTCCTACCGAATCACCTACGACTGCGCTATCGAAATCTGGTTAGCCAGACATCACGAGGACTACCAACAGGCATTAGAGCAGGTCCAGGCATACGGAGCTAACACAGTAGCCAAGCAGGAGCCTTGCCATATCCATACACCAAGAATATTCAAACGCCTCGCAACGATATGCGCGACGTGTGGAGTACAGATATGAAACTCATCTATCAGGGAAACGCCTTACACATTCCACTGGCTAGCGAAAGCATTCAATGTATTATGACAAGCCCGCCGTATTGGAATTTAAGATCATACAACACAGGGGAGAACAAACACGCGGAGCTAGGCAGCGAACCCCTTCACGATTGCTTAGGTTGGGCAACAGGCGAGAGCTGCCAGGAATGTTATGTATGCCACATGCGCCAGGTGTTTAGAGAACTATGGCGCGTGCTAAGAAGGGACGGCACGATTTTCCTGAACCTCGGGGATAGTTATGCAAGCTCATGGGCCAGCGGTAGACGCAATATTATAGGCAACGGCAGCAGAGATAACCGCATCGATCGACGACCGGGGAACTTGAAAGACAAAGACCTATGCCTAATACCAGAGCGCGTAGCCCTGGCGCTACAGGCGGACGGGTGGTGGGTGAGGTCAGATATTATCTGGCACAAGCCCAACCCCATGCCTGAGAGCGTGACCGACAGGCCGACAAGGGCGCATGAGTATGTGTTCCTACTGGCGAAGTCGCAGCGGTACTACTGGGATCAAGAAGCGGTGAAAGAAGTTAAGGCAGAAAGCACGATAGGTGACAGCCGAAACAATAACAATGGACACCGGCGCGACAGAGATTATCCAGGTAGTGCGAGTAATGGCGGAACGAATTTAGGCGGACCAGATGGAACCCGTAACATCCGAACTGTGTGGACCATAACCCCTGCCAATTTTAAAGGTGCCCACTTCGCAACTTACCCGCCTAAGTTAGTCGAACGCTGTATCCTCGCAGGGACCAGCGCAAAGGGAGCTTGCCCTAAGTGTGGTAAGCCATGGGTTAGGGTAGTAAAGACAGAATTCATCCCGCAACAAGGAGTAAGCGAAACCGCACTAATCCGCGGCGGCAATGGACAAAAGCCAATGGACGATAGCAGCCGTTTGCAAGGCACAAGCAGGGGATCTACACGAACAAACACCACAGGCTGGCGGCCGGCCTGCCAGTGTGGGATAGATACCACCATTCCCTGTATCGTGTTCGATCCCTTCTCAGGATCGGGCACTACAGCCATGGTAGCAATAGAGCAGGGCCGGCGCGCAATAGGAGGCGAACTATCACTAGACTACATTCAGCAGAGTAAAGAACGTACCAAGGAACTACAGATAACCCTATTATGAAAGGACTAAAGACATGAACGGACTACCCCTATTCACATGCCTGGTAATACTCTTATTCGTTCTGCTATTCCTATGCTCGATACTGTTTGGCCTTACCCAGGGCGACCTTCAAAAGGGAGCGCCGGCAATATTCATCGGCTTTATTGGGTGCATCGTTATGATTATCTTCATGCTAATACTCAGGAAGCCAAAAGGATGATACCCGTACTAGACGCATTCAGTTATGGAGGCGGAGTACAAAGCAACGGCGCGCTGGTGTTAGCTGCCGAGGGCGAGATAGATTGCAGGCTATTTATATTCTCGAATGTTGGCGAGGATAGCGAGAACCCGGATACCCTCACCTATGTAGAGAACATAGCCAAGCCCTACGCTGCGGCGCATGGAATTGAGTTTGTTGAAGTGCGACGCAAGAAGACGATTAGACAACAGGTGGTAGGCGACAACCGGGACATACCTATACCGATGTACCTCGCAAGTGGAGCACCAGGTAACCGTAAATGTACACTGCGCTGGAAGTCTGAGCGCATCCAAACCTATCTGCGTCGTACCTGGGGGTTTACCAAGCAATCCCCCGCGCTTGTTGGTATTGGATTCAGCCTGGACGAGTTTCACCGCATGAAAACAGACAAGCCCGGTATGGTCCAGAAGTTATCCTATCCCCTTATAGACCTACGCCTAACGAGAAGGGATTGCATTCAAATTATCAAAGATGCGGGCCTACCTATACCACCTAAAAGCTCCTGTTTCTTTTGCCCATTTCATAGCCCCGCACATTGGGCAAGGCTCCGAGCAGAACACCCGGACCTATACGCCGATGCAGTTTACATAGAGAAGAAGGTAAACGAGAAGCGCAAGAACATAGGCCGAGACACAATGTATATGCACCGCTACATGGTCCCGTTAGACGTAATAGGCGATCAGATGATGTTAGACCTACCCGATGACGAGGAGTATTACTGCCAGTCAGGTGTATGCTTTGTATAGCACTTGACATACAGGCGAAAGTTATATATACTGATAGAGCATATCAAACCAATTCACGAAAGGACAATTGACAATGACTACAGATGAGATCGAAATCAAGTTAGAAATTCTGGCAGACCTCCGCCAGGCCATAGCCGACACCGTTACCCGCAAGGAAGCGGAGAAGGCAGCAGCTTTGCCCGATGAAGTTCTCCAAAAGCTGGAAGAAATCGAGAGCGCGTACGCCCCAGGGCTAGAGGACTTAGCGTCCCAGGTAGCAGAGCTGGAAGCCAAGATCAAGCCGGCCACGGTAGCAGCAGGGCATACCATTCACGGCAGCCGGCTTATGTGTGTGTTCTTTGCTCCGCCTGTTAAGTGGAATTCGGAAAAGTTAGCCGGCATGATGGAGTTGATCCCGCAGCTCGCCGGCGCCCGCACCGTAGGCGAACCATCAGCGCAGATCCGCACCAGGAAGTAGGCAAACATGTGGGCCTGGTTTATTTTCAAAATCATCGAAGGGCTACAGGCAATCATAAGCCTGCTAACCCGTTTGATTGGCGCATTATACAAGTAGCCATGTACTTCACACTACCGGATGATACTTTGTGCATACGTGAGGGAGCGACTAAAGGCGTATGGCATGTCGTATCATCCGGTAGTACCTCAGGCAAGCTAACGTTTTGTCATATAGTTAATTGGGATAGGCCAGAGCACAGGCCATTAGGAAAGATCGGAAAGAAAGATAAGCTATGTGCCACTTGCTTCCCTAAACACTTTCACTTAGAAACGCAGATGGAGCTAGGACTATGAGCGACACACCCAGGATAGTACTCGAAGTAGAAGACGTACCAGTAAAATTCGAGGCGCACAAGACCCATATTGTAGCCATCTTCCAGGTTGCCAACAACAAAACTTTGGGCATACGCTTTGTATCCCCAGAACATTTACTAGAATTCGCGATGAAGCTGATGGACATGGCCGCAATCACTTGGCCTGATCACCCATTCATGCAGCAGTACAAGGAGGACCAGGACCATGAGTAAAAACAAATCAAGACGCCGCACCTGGAAGCAGGTATACACTAAGTTAATCAAGCAGGGCAAAGACCCAAAGGAAGCTGAGAACGAAGCTACACGATCCTCGGGCACGTGGGTTAGCCCTGAGCACATGAAAGGCGAGACACGCCAAGGAAAGAGGTAGATCATGCAGCAATACACTAGCTGGAAAGACCCGCAACCAATCATAATCAGGCCGTACCCGGAGCCACAATGGGAGCGCCTTACCCCCTACTACCCTTGCCCATGGTGTAAGACGAGCTACATACCAGAAGGTAATGTACTCTCTTGCCCTATGTGTGGAGGCCCAGGCGAGGATGACATGCCGAAGCTAATCATGTCGCTAACACCAGACGTAGACTGGACACAGCCAGGCGGAGTAGTAAGAATACCGCCGGGAGTACGCAAGCCGCCCCCACCAGAAGAAGGCTACTACCCTCACCCAGAGACTCTACGCAATTGGAGATTTTAGCCATGGAAAAACATCTTATGTTATGCGACCAATGCAAAAAGGACATCACCGAACAGCCCAGCAAGTATCGCCTTACCAAAGCGCCCAACCCTGGCGTACGGATGCCGTTTTATTCATTTGACTTTTGCTCCGTCAAATGCCTGGAAGCGTGGGCGCAGCAACACCCAGACCCAAAGGATAAGGTAGCTGCCCCGCCCAGACCAGAACCGTGGAGGAAGAAGGCGTAAACATGAGAAAGAACTTATTGATATGCGATGCTTGCCTTAGGGAAATTGAAGGACATGTAGCATTTCACCTAACCATTGGACCTAACGACAATGTGTTAGCAGGCGTAACATCACACACCTATGATTTTTGTTCGCTCCGATGCCTGGACAATTGGGCGCGCAAAGATAAAGAGAAGAACAACATTAAAGAAAGGGAATGGAAAGATGGCTAAGAGATTGCTCGACGTAGTTGTAGTTTCGGATGTTTCAAATGGAGCAGAGGATAGGATAATATTGTACGCCGACCAGAACGAGAACTTATACGGGAGGCTCAGGGAAGTAGAGGGCGTTATCTCTATCGAACCTGTTGGTCCCGGCAGGTGCACTCACCGCATTATCTATGATCGTCGATATGATCTATCTGAACTCATCGTAGAAATCAAGGCCGCCTGTCATGCCAAGCCAGAAGAGGGCGAAGGCGCGATGACGATAAACCTGGAAGAGATCAGGGCGCACCGTCCGGCAAGACTAGAGGATGTACTACACTTGGCTTACGAAGTGGAGAGATTACGGAATCTTGTGTAAGATACCATGGAGGAAGAAGGTGTAAAGCGCCACCACGAGGCTTGCAGAAGCCCACAGGAAAGGCGCAGCAAAGCAGGAAGCCTAATCAATGTCACTCTATTCCTGACTGTCCAGAAAATCTAATTAGCCTTGATTATCCCAATGTAATTAGGTATAATTACAAGCAGATAATCAGGAGGAAGGATGTCAATCTTGTATCTAGGATACATTCCAGAAGGGCCAGCGGCCAAGCATATCGAAGATGCCAAGGCCTGCTATAAAACAAAGACCGGACACGACGCAACCGTTATCGTGGTGAAGCCAAATGCCCCACCCGAGTATGATTGCAGCCCGATCGTAGTGCGATCCCAGAAGGGCATGGCATTCGGGATGCTGCTAACGCATACGATTGGGCCGGACGATGTAAACACACCGGCGCGGCGAGCGATCGAAGAAGATCCCGCTATACCGATTGACGAGATACCGGACCTGCCGGTAGATAAGACGGTGAATTTATTTGTTGACTCGCCCAAGCGGTATGAAGCTCCAAGGCGCACGGCGGGTAGACCCCAGGCCAGCGGAGGCACATGCCCGCATTGTCTCAGTAAGGTAAAGGACTTTAATCTATTGGGCTGGTGGTGGGGATGGGATAAGGGAATCTACCCACCGTACTGGGAGGAACTTCGAGATTATGTATTCCAGCGAGACGACTATACTTGCTCCGTGTGTAACAAGAGATTCGGAAAGGGAAAGCTTGTGGCCCACCACATACACCATAAAGAAGATGGTGGAATTGATTCGGCAAGGAACCTGTCTACCATGTGTGTAGATTGTCACCCAGATAATAAGCCAATCATGCCATAGCACCAACCCGCACCACCTAAGATACCGGTATAGACATCTACGCCGGTATCTTTTTTGATTTGACTTTACACTTGAAAAGAATTATGATGATAGTGTATATCTAATCAACCTATTTACGGAGGGAACGCATGAACGCGTTTGAGATCTCAGCTTTTCTAAAGGCAGGACTTAATACGGTGGGAGCAATACTCCCCCTGGTGCTGGGTCTTGTCACCTACTTTGGGCGCTTGGGTGTCAAGGGACGTTGGCAGTTGGTAACCAGTTTGTTGTCGGGATTGGTGTTTGGTGGTGCCACCATGTACTTCCAGACAGCTCCGATGTCCGCCGCAGAATGGTTTGGTATTGGGGTGGTCGGTCTAATGACAGGGTTGATTGCCACCGGCGTATACGATACCGGAAAGGAAATTGTGTCAAAGGTTTCCGTAAAGACCATTACGGCCGCTGGTGTGGCTGAGGCCGTGGCTGAAGTAAACGCAGCCGAGCAAAGTAATGCCCCGCGATAGGAGCTTATATGTCAAAGTCATTACGATCTATGACGGGGCACGAACAGCAAGCCGCAATTAGCCGCCGATTGGCATCAAGCACAAAGGGGCTGGGTTATTGGGCGGCACACGATGCACGACAAAGAAGCGCCTATAAGTTGTGGTCAAGCCTTGATAATGCAGTGAAGGCGATACTTGCGCCCTACAATCCGCGATGAACCCGCCGCAGAAACTACCGGCAGCAATGGTCACAAATGCAGTAATCCTAGACCGTGTAGATGCAGTACTAGTACGAGTGACAAGTATTGAACACAACCAGGCAGACCTATCAAAGACCACGGCCGACTTCCAACTAGAATACACTAAAGCACACGCAATATTGGACGCCAAGACCACCGCTGCACACACACGAATAGATGCCCAGGAAAAGGACATCGAAGCCCAGGAGAAGGATATATCCGATCTGGCAAAAGAACTTAAGCTACTCTCAGTTCAGGTAGAGCAGCTTCGTTGGTCCAACAAACTACAATCATGGTTCTATGGGATCATCGGGTGCGCGCTACTTATCTGGTTAGTAGGCCAGTTCTTAGGACTAATCAAACCGTGACCGACAATAAGGAGTAATAGAATGGACGAACTAACTGAAGGACGAATTGTGCATTTTGTTTTGGAAAGCGGCGAGTGCCGCCCGGCTATCGTCGTAAAAGTGTGGCGCGTTACTGGTCCCGGTAATATCCAGGACCCGCCCGAAAACGGATGTTGCAACCTGCAAGTTTTCTGTGACAGTGACGCACTTGGGCAGTGGATGACTAGCGTAGTCTATTCCGAAGAACCAACCCCCGGAACCTGGCATTGGATCGAGAAGGCGTGACCGACAATGCGCCGGCTACCATCAAACTACACTTTGAAGTGTGGCGTATCAAGACCCTGGTAGATAACACGATCGAAGTGACCATACACCTGACCGAAGATCAGATACCAGAGGCGGCCATGCTTATGGAATGCCGGCGCATGAGTATAACCCTGGAAGCCACGGCAAAAGCCAAGGTCATAGCACAGAAAAACAGGATGGAATTAGAGGATGCGACTAAGAAAGAAGCAGCGCCGAAAGTTATTAGAATGGGTAAGCGAAGGCCTCAAGACTGACGAGATAAACGCCAGGGCAGCGGAGTTTATCGAGCCGTTCAAAGTAACATGGCAGCAAGTAGACTGGTATAGAAAGACGCGCCGCATTGACATTAAGAATATCCTGGCAGAGGACGAGAAGAACGCACTAACCACCGGCCTTGCACTGAAGGAGAACCGAGTCGCCAAGCTAAAAGCGCTGGCAGAAATGATGGAGCTTGACTTCGCAGACGAGCTGCTATGGACAGACCAGATCAAGAGTATAGGCAGCGGCTTTAGTGCTCAGGTAGTAGAGTATCAGGAGTTCAACGCCGGCGAGGTTACCCAGTACCGAGGTATCCTTGACGACATAGCCAAGGAAGTAGGCGACCGCGTAACCAAGATCAAGAACGAAGGCGAGCTAACCATTAACATTAACCCCATGAAAGAAGTACTGGATAAGGTGTATGGAGAGCAGGCTAGTACAGACCCAGGAGCTTAACCCCAGGTCCCTTGAAAACTACGTAAGAGCAGCGGCAGCAGCCGGCCTACCACGCGGCCAGCTCGAAAACTTTATCGGCCGCGGCTACGTATCACAGCCAAGCCAGCTCCCATTTCACGCGCTAGCCAGGCAATCAGATATGCCAGGCGGCCCGGCGATGATAGCGTTAGGGGGATCGAGAGGCGGAGGCAAATCCCATGCAGTAATGGCACAGGTAGCAATAGACGACTGCCAGCGCGTACCAGGATTGAAGTGGCTATTCCTACGCAAGATCAAGTTAGGCGCGGCCGAGTCTATGTCAGACATAATCCGAAAGCTGCTGATGTACACACCCCACACCTACGCAGAAAGCACAGACACGGTAGACTTTCCAAGCAACAGTCGCATTCTAATCGGTGGATACAAGGACCCGGGCGACATCGACAAGTACATAGGGATCGAGTATGACGGCATAGCGATCGAGGATGCGACGCAGCTATCAGAGAAAAAGATAGTGATGATACGCGGCAGCCTACGCACAAGCCGGCCGGCCAGCGAATGGATACCCAGGTTATACCTATCGTTCAACCCAGGCGGAATAGGCTGGAGCTACATCAAGCGCACATTCATCACGCCATGGAGAGCCGGCGCAGAAACCACCACCCGCTTTATCCCTTCTTCTTACCTCGACAACAAGTTTATCGATGACCGCTACCGTGAATTCTTAGGTGAGCTTACCGGAGACTTAGCCAGAGCCTGGCGAGAAGGCGACCTAGATGTATACGAAGGTCAGGCATTCCCCACATTCCGCACCGAGCGCCACGTTATAGATCCATTCGAGATACCCTATCATTGGCCCAGGTGGAGGGCGATAGATTGGGGATACGCAGCGCCATTCGTTTGCTTATGGTTGACCAAGAACCCAGACAACGGCCGGATATATGTGTACCGCGAGTATCACGCTACACTGATGACGGACCCGCAGCAGGCCCGCACCATCAAGAGCCTTACACCGAAATCGGAAAGCATTAGCTTTACCTACGCAGATCCTTCGATGTGGGCAAAGAAAAGCCAAGAAGATATAGTCACCAGCACAGCCGATGTATACATGAAAGAAGGTGTATACCTTACCAAGGCAGACAATGATAGAATCAGTGGTAAGCGAAAGGTAGATAGGTTCCTCGCAGACCTACCGGACGGCAAGCCAGGGCTACTCATATTCAGGAACTGCACTTATCTTGCAGAGACAATACCAGAGCTGCCAAGAGACGAGCACAACCCCGAAGATGTTGACAGCCAGGCCGATGACCACGCATATGACACTCTGAAATACGGACTAACCAACACAGATATCATGGTAGCAGTACACCAACAGCAGCAGCAAGAAAACCCATGGCTGCAGGTGAAGCACTTTTAGGAGATAATATGGACCAGCGAGTAATTGAGTACGCAGAATACTTACGAGGCCTGCACGCCGCACGCAATACCATGTTCAACAAAATGGAACAGATGTACCTTGTTGAGTGGGCAGACGAGGCAGACGTAAAGAAGAAACTACACAATGCCAAGATAACCAAAAGCCCGGACCCCCGCAACACCTTACTAGGCGCAGTCAGGCTGATGGTAGCAACCGAGCCAGAGTTTACCGTACCCAGGGACCAGCTAGGCGAAGGCATTCAGGATGATTCGAGTAAGCTAGAGACGGCAGCCAAAACATTATGGACAAGGGCCGGCCGCCTACGCCAGGCACCAGTACACTATGACCTGGTATTATCCGCCTTACTATTCTCAGAGATGCACATAGCTATCACTTGCACAGCCGACACCCTTGCATTCAACAGTCACGCACCGAAGCAGATCAAGCGCAGGATGGAGCAGATAGCAGCCTATACCCCATTCACCTACGACATTTGGGATCCGCGCACAGGCTACCCAGAATTCGGGCCGTATGGATTGGCGAGATACTACCGTGAAGTAATCACTACGGCCAACAAAGTGCTGGACGAATTTGGGGAGCCGGCAGTCAAGGCCCTGGCTAACATGGCATACAGCTCCGAGGTAACGCTATGTCACTGGTGGGATTACGAGAAGCGCATTACCTGGATAAAGAACTTTGACCCGCCATTGATCGAGGAGAACAGGGACGATCCATACTTACCTATCGTAGTGCAGTTGGGTGAAGGTTCGCTAATGTTTCAGAAGCCAGAGGACCAGCGCCAGCCCTTCTTATTCACCCTGGAAAAGGCCGGATTATGGGAGCGCATGAATTTGGCTTTGACCGTGATGAACACGGCGGTATTCTCCTTCGCAGCTAACCCTACCTACTTCGAGAGAGTAAACAACCCTGATAAACATTTGTTGATCGACTACAACATACCAGGGTTTAAGGTAACACTTGGGCCAGGAGAAGAGTTCGGACCTGTGAATAAAGCTGCCATTGATCCGAGCCTAATGCAGATGATGCAAGTAACGCAGGACAAGATACCAGAGAGTACGATGCACGGCCAGGCATTAGGCCAGCCAATGGGGGGAAGTACAGCATACTCGACGATAGCCCTACTCAACCAGGCAGGCCGGCTACCACTGGTAATGTTTCAGCGCATGGCATCTAACGCAATAGGTCAGGTCATTCAAACGTCATTCGAGTGGGCCAAGTACAAGAGCATCGACCATCCCGTATTAGGCGTGAAGGCAAACGAGATACCTGATAACCTGGAAGTATCAGCCCTGCTCGAAGTAACACTACCGCAAGACAAGCTACAGAATGCCAATGTAGCCGGCCTATTGACCCGCGACCAGGTAGCAAGTCTAAGGTGGATACGTGAAAACGTAATGGGCATTGGGCAATCAGAAACCATGGACAAGGAAATTATGATAGAGCAGGCAACCAAGGCCATGTTTGCCATGCTCATGCAGGAGATGTTAGCACAGGCACAGCAGCAGCAAGCACCACAGCCCGGCCCAGGTGGACCACCGCAGCCAGGTATGGAAGGTCAACAGATGCCACCCGGGCAAGAGCAGATGCCCCCAGGTATGGAGCAGCCGGCAGGTCCAATGGGCAGCCAGGAACTTATGAACCAGCAAGGCGCCATGCCAGGAGAACCCATCCAGGGCGCGCAGCCTTACCCACCCATGGGAGTGTGACGTATGCCGCTTACAATTAGAGACGCAGAGATAGCAATACTCTCAGCCAAGGTACAGCTCAAAGAGTTTCAAAGGGAATTCTTAGGCCAGTGGTATGGTCCGATCGTTGACACCATGATTTCAATCAAGTGGGCGCAGATGACACCGGGCCAACACCTTGCGCTAAGACAGGCCAACCCCCAGGCATATGACGAAATAGAGGCAAAGGTAATTAAGCTACAGGAAGGAAGAAAATAATGGCAATCGCATACGAACCCACCAACAGACGCAGCAGGCCCACGTACAAGCCGCAGCAACGGCAGCCGAAGCCAGTAGCATACCGCGGAGCAGCCGGCAGATCAGCAGGCAGAGGTGGAGGCCGGCAGTATGAGCCAGAAGAAGAACCGAAGGCACCGCCATGGGCTACCAAAGACTGGCAGCAACGAGCAAGGGAGCGCAACCAGGCAGACGTACCACAGCGATACAACCCCGTACCCCCGACCAACCCAAGGGCAGCCGGCCCAGTCCCCACCATGGGGCCAGAGTACGCCGCATGGATGCAGCGAGATAACAGAACCGGCGCCCCACGCTACGGCAGCAGCACCATGCCAGGCACGTACCCCCAGGGCATGTACTACCAGGGACAGAAGCCGCCGGCCACCCCATACGGCAACAACTTAGAGCTGATGTATGCCTACCAGAACAGCCCATCAGGCCAGGCCGCAGCCGCCGGCAGCCAATGGAACATACCGTGGGGAGCCTACGGTAACGACCTGGAAATGATGTACGCCTACCAGGGCGCGCAGCTTGCCGCCAATCAGGCAGCATTCGCACGCAACTA
>Ga0209417_1001557_pt1 | contig 41459 bp, 34 predicted proteins | sample RifGroF2_FD_184002 | JGI IMG/M metagenome (GOLD analysis project Ga0209417, IMG submission 184002) | Groundwater microbial communities from Rifle, Colorado, USA - Groundwater F2 (SPAdes) (version 2) | ecosystem: Environmental > Aquatic > Deep subsurface > Groundwater | place: Rifle, Colorado... | reverse complement strand
TTAATCACCATGCATCCTCTAACCGCAGAATTATCAGCCAAATCTGCCTTGATAACCAAGTCGTTGTACCATTGTGAATAATTTTCACTGCGGGAAGTCAATTCTTTTGCCATTCTTTCTACTTTTGGTATGGTATTTGAGTTTTTCGCACTAGTTTTAAAGCGTACAAAGAAAGTAAAATAATTATTCATTATAAAGGAGGGTGTACTATGAAAACAAAACTTCCAGTCATCGCAATTCTTGCAATTTTGGTCAGTGCATGTACCACGGGGACTTACACGACCAAATCATACGATGATGACATCTATTTTTCTCCCGCCGATGTACCACCTGTCGCTATCGTTGAAGATGAAGTTCAGGTAAATGAAAAATCAGCGACAATAAACAATCCGGATGCACGCAGAGAACGGATTGTTATGAGTCAAATGAAAAAGAATGAAGATGGGACTTATTCTGTAAACAATAACATCTACCAACCTGAACGGGAAAATTCAGATGTTCAGTCTTACCAGATGGATGATCAGGAACTGGTTGAATCTGATACTACTGTTTATTACGATGATGACCAGGTAAAATACGTCATCAATAACTATTACGATGATAATGATCTGGACTTCACCTACCGGATCAACCGCTTCCACAGACCATTTTGGGGAAGTTCAATGTTTTTTGACGACTGGTACTATGGATATTCTCCCTACTATTCAGGATTTTACGGAGGTTATGGAGGTTACGGATACGGTGGTTATGGCATGGGATGGGATCCATGGTATTATGGAGGTTGGGGATACCCTTACTATGGATACTATTCTCCTTACTATTTTGGATTTGGAGGTTACTGGGGTTATGGTTATGGTGGTTATTATAACGGATATTACAATGGCTATTACGGTGGCGGTTATGGATCAGGCGGTGGCTACTACAGCAACAATGAGGTTGCCAGAAGAAGACCAACCAACATGAATGTGCCGAACGGCGTATCCGGTAACAATAACAACGTATCTCTTGGGAGTCGGCAGAACAACTTGAAAGTTGGTAATGGCGATTCGCAAACCGGCAATGGAAATGGAGAACGGAGCACCTGGGTTGAAAACGGACATGTCAGAAGCCGCTCGATTGATGCATCAGGTAACGGACAGGACACAAAAAATGCAACCATTGTAAATAATCGACGGACAATCACTAATGCAGATGGTACCAGAAGCAGCAGCGCCACGGGCAGACAAGTTCAGGGAACAAATAATACGAGGACTCAACAAATGGTGCGTCCTGAAACCTCTTCTTCAGGAAATGCACGCAGATCATACGAACCTTCAACTACCGGAAGGACTTATAACCAAGGCAGAGCTGTAACTCAAGGTCAGAATTACACTCCAAGTTACAATAAACCCAGAGTTGTAAATCAATCGAATTACAATAATAACAGTTATACGCGGCCAATTACTTCTGATCAGGGTTCTTCCCGCTCAGCTGTAAGAAGTTCCGGCTCAGGCACTTCCGGATCAACTTATAGCCAGCCCAGAAGCTCTTCAAGTATGAGGCAAACCTACCAATCAAGTTCTTCATACTCCAATGGATCAAGTTCTTCTTCAGGAAGGAGTTCCTCCGGATACAGTAGTCCGAGTTCAGGGTCAACCTATAGCGCACCTGCAAGAAGCTCCTCTTCTGGAGGGGGTGGTGGATATAGTGGCGGAAGTTCATCAGGCGGTAGCTCAGGCGGCAGTTCAGGTAGCAGCTCTGGCAGTAGCTCTGGCGGAGGCGGTGGTTCCGGAAGCAGAAGATAAACAATTAAAATAACCAAGAACTGAATTCATACAAACTTCAAATACAGAAAACATGAAAAAATTAGTATATACCATAAGTATCCTGCTGATTTCGTGCAGCGTTTTTGCTCAGGATTTGACGGACGCATTAAGATATTCGAACTATAAAATCAGCGGAACTGCCCGATCGGCAGCTATGGGGAATGCATTTGGCGCTCTGGGAGGTGATTTTTCTTCACTGAGTATCAATCCGGCAGGTGTTGCGGTTTACCGTACCGGTGAGTTTACTTTTACTCCATCGGTTGGGAAAATCAGCGTTGATGGAACCTTTCTGGGAAATACAATCAACGAATCAAAATACAATGTCAGCATCGACAACATTGGATACGTTTCAACTATTCCAACCGGCGAAAACAGTGAATCGGGATTGGTAAGTCTGAGTTTTGGTTTAGGATTTAACCGACTGGGAAGTTTTTCAATAAGCATGCTGGCCGAGGGTGCAAATTCAAACCATTCTATTCTGGATTACTTTACAAACAATGTAAACAACCCTGTTATTAATTCTGATGATTTCGATCCCTACTACGAACGCCTGGCCTGGGATACGTATCTTCTGAATTATGACGACCAGAATGAAGAATACTTTAACGATATAACGGATAACAATTTCGGACAGTCGCAACGCAAATCAACCAACCGAAAAGGTTATATCAACGAATACCTGGTATCGGTCGGTGCAAATTTCAATCATAAATTTTATGTGGGTGGAACCTTAGGAATTCATGAAGTTTATTTCAAGGAAAATGCTGATTTATATGAAGAGGACACCAAAAATAATATTCCTTATTTCAACGAACTCAACTTCAACACTTATTTGAAAACCACCGGAAACGGATTTAACCTTAAACTTGGGTTTATTTACAAACCAGTAAATAATTTAAGGCTCGGATTTGCAGTTCATTCACCTACCTTCTACAGATTCAATGACGTGTACGACAGCGATATGAATTCATCGATCACCTACCTTGAAGATGGCAAAACTGAAAAATATTCGGCCAAACCAGACAAACAAGGAGTTTATGATTATGAAATTGAAACACCACTGAAGATGATTCTCAGCGGAGCTTATGTAGTTGGTAAATCAGGGTTGATTAGTATTGATTACGAAATTGTTGATTACGCGACTGCAAAACTAAAAAATGGCGGTGGTAATTATAATTATTACTCAGAAAATACTGCCATTAAAAATGCATACAAAACTGTAGGAAATCTTCACATCGGAGGGGAATACAGGGTGAGTAATAATTTCAGCTTAAGAGCAGGTTATGAAAACTTCCCGAGTGTCTATAAATCTACTTATCTGGCAGCACAAAATCCTAATGGGCAAGCAAAATATTCAACAGTTTCCGGTGGATTCGGTTACAAACAAGGTAAATTTTTCATAGATGCTGCCGTAAAACGGATTATTAATGAAGAATATCTGAAACTACATCCTGGAGCATTTAACATGGTCGATTATAACATTTCGCAAAACAATGTTATTCTCACTTTAGGCTATAAATTCTAATTATCGAATGATCAAAAGAAAAGCCGGTTAATATTAGCCGGCTTTTCTTTTGGGTTTATTCTTTATTCAGGAATTTCTGTTTTTCAGCAGATCAGGTTCTCCAAATATCATTTTATTGCCAAAAGTTTTTTTTTCAAGTTCCTTTACCCTAAATTAGCTAAATAAACAAACAAAGAATGGCTCATTTTACCGAAATCGATTTCAAGGAAGCGCTGAAAATTTTTGAGGAAGCAGAGATTAATGGAAGCCGCTGGCGCATGGGTGATTTCCTTACCTCAAAATGGCTTCAGAAAAAGAATATAAATTTCGACGAAATAGTTGCCTTTTCCAAAAATATGCCCGACTCTAAAATTGTGGTTATTGGTGAAGGTCCATATGAAGGATTTTACATTTACTCTCAAAAACAAAAAACATGTTATAAATTTGAGCAGAAATTGGCTGAAGTTTAATTCATGGAAAATATAAGTATGATTCCTCATTTCGATGATCCGATTGGCAGAGCTGTTTATGACTTCCATTTTAATTCGGTCAATCAACCCATCCTTGTTCATTCTGAAGATTTTGATGATGATACCATCGACACCTCCTATTTATTCAGGTCGTACAGGCAAATGCCCGTCCTTGAAAAAAAAGCGATGACCCTTTGTCGTGGAACTATTCTGGATATCGGAGCCTGCGCCGGTCCACATTCGTTATACCTTCAGCAAAAAGGATTTGAAGTTTTTGCGCTCGAAACATCGGCTCTCTGCTGCGAGGTTCTCAAAGACCGGAATATTCTTAACATCATTCAGCACGACATTTTTAACTACAGCAAACAAACTTTCGACACCATTTTGTTGCTTATGAACGGAACTGGAATTGCCGGGACACTGAATGGTCTGGACATTTTGTTGCACCAGCTAAAAAAATTACTTAATCCGGGTGGTCAGATTTTGATGGATTCCTCTGACCTGATCTATTTGTTCGAACAGGAAGATGGTTCTGCATTGGTAGATATTTCTGCCGACAAATACTACGGCGAATTGATTTTTCGAACTGAATATAAAAATTGTATCAGCGAACCTTTTTCGTGGTTATACGTCGATCTGTCAAACCTTGAAAATGCCATCGAAAAAAATGGATTAAAACTGAACAAGGTCTTCAAAGGACAACATTACGATTATCTTGCACAAATAACCTTATAAATATGAATATCTTAAGCAATACAGACGGGTTTAGAAACCTTTCAGCAACCGAAATTAGTCAACTTATGCAACAAGGATGTATGGCTTCCAGTTGGGATCAGGTTTTAGTCAGCCAGACATTCAATATCAACAATGTTCGGAATACCCAATTTTCAGGATATGTAAGGATTGGCGACAACACCGGAACCGTTGAATTTAGTGGCGGAATTACCCGGAATTGCGGAATCTACAACGCCAGTATTCACAATTGTATCATTGGTGATCACGTTTATATACATCAAATTACCAACTACATTGCCAATTACGATATCCACGATCATGTCATCCTCGAAAACATAGAAATATGCTTCATTGGAGAAGAAACAAGCTTTGGAAACGGGATAAAAGTTTCTACACTTGATGAAACCGGTGGCCGCGGAGTAATGATTTACGATAAATTGTCGGCTCATCTGGCTTATTTTTTAGCCTGGTACAAACACCGTCATTGCCTGATCGAAGAATTGGAGTCAAAAATTACAGCTTATGCCGAATCTGTAAAAAGTAATCGCGGAACCATCGGTCATCATTCCGTTATTCGAAATTGCCGGTCAATAAAAAACATCAAATTCGGACCTTATAGCCAGATTTTGGGCTGTACGCGGCTTGACAACGGCTCGGTTAACAGCAATGAATTTGCGCCGGTAAAACTGGGAGCCGGAATAATTGCCGAAAATTTTATTGTGGCTTCAGGTGCAGAGATATCTGATGGAGCCATTATTTCGAATTGCTTTATCGGACAAGGATGCATTCTTGCCAAACAATATTCGGCCGAAAACTCGTTGTTTTTTGCCAATTGCCAGGGTTTTCATGGTGAAGCCTGTTCAATTTTTGGTGGTCCATACACCGTTACCCACCACAAGTCAACCTTGCTGATTGCCGGGATGTTTTCATTCTGTAATGCAGGCAGCGGTTCGAACCAAAGTAACCACATGTATAAACTGGGACCGATTCACCACGGAATTGTAGAACGCGGATCAAAAACTACTTCCGACTCGTACATTCTCTGGCCAGCAAAAATTGGCGCCTTTACCCTTGTAATGGGTCGCCACTATAAAAACACCGATACTTCCGACCTTCCGTTCTCGTACCTGATAGAAAACAAGGACGAAAGTTGGATAGCTCCGGGAATTAACCTGCGGAGTGTTGGAACAATAAGGGATGTATTGAAATGGCCAAAACGCGATCTTCGGAAAGACCCGGAAAAACTCGATTGCATCAACTTCAACCTGCTCAGTCCGTTTACGATCAAAAAAATGCAGAAAGGGCTTGATATTCTGAATAGCTTAAAAGAGATTTCAGGTGAAACCACCGAAGTTTTTGCCTACCGGAATACGCTGATCAGTAAAAGCGCTTTGGAAAAAGGAATTAATTTATATGATAAAGCCATTTATAAATTTCTGGGCAACTCGGTCATTTCACGGCTTGAAAAATGCAATGTTCAAACATTTGATGAATTGAAAGAATGCCTGAAACCAAAAGATGAGATTGGTCAGGGCGAATGGAGCGATTTGGCTGGCCTGATTGCACCAAAAACCGAAATCAGTAAACTAATCAGAAAGATTGAACGAGAAGAATTGGGCAGTCTGGAAGCGATCGAACAGGAATTTAAAAATATGCACAGCAGCTATTATGAATACGAATGGACATGGGCATCTGAATTATTGGTCGAAAAAACAGGAAAAAAGATTGATAATCTGAAGATTGCTGACATTTCTTCACTGATCAAAAAATGGAAGGAAAGTGTCATTGGATTGGATCAGCTGTTGTATGAAGATGCAAAAAAAGAATTCAGACTGGACTCAATGACCGGTTTCGGGATGGATGGAAATAAAGCAACTCAGAAACTGGATTTTGAAAAGGTTAGAGGCAACTTTGAGAACAACGATTTCGTCAATGAAATTGTCAGTCACATCGACAGAAAAACAAAGCTTGGTGAAAAAATGATTGAGCGACTAATCATGATTGAGAAAAATCATCAGAATTAAATATTATGAGACTAATTATTCAGGACAACCACGAACTCGCTTCCAGGTGGGCTGCAAATTACATGGCCAGAAAAATTGTACTGGCTGCTCCAACCGCTGAAAAACCATTTGTGCTGGGACTTCCTACGGGTTCTTCACCACTGGGAATCTACCATGAACTGATCAATCTGTATCAATCAGGTGTGGTTTCGTTTCGCAATGTGGTAACTTTTAATATGGATGAATATGTTGGACTTCCAAAAAATCATCCACAAAGTTATCATACGTTTATGTGGGAAAATTTCTTTTCTGAAATCGATATTATTCCTGAAAATGCCAATATCCTGAACGGAAATGCTCCGGATATCAAAGCCGAATGCCAGGCCTACGAAGATAAAATTAAAGCATTGGGCGGAATCGATTTGTTTTTGGGCGGCATTGGCCCCGACGGGCACCTGGCCTTTAACGAACCCGGTTCATCGCTGGCATCGCGCACCCGCGACAAAGAACTGAATTACGACACTAAAGTTGCCAATTCACGCTTCTTCGACAATGACGTGAATAAAGTTCCAAACTCGTCGCTAACCGTTGGAATTGCTACTGTTATGGATTCAAAAGAAGTCCTGATTATTGTGAATGGTTACAACAAGGCCCGGGCCCTGCAGCATGCCGTTGAAGAAGGAGTAAACCACATGTGGACCATCAGCGCCCTGCAACTCCACCCTCGCGGCATGATTGTTTGCGACGAACCTGCCACCTACGAACTGAGAGTGGGAACCTACAAACATTTTAAATCCATCGAAGCAAACAACCTTAATCCGGATAATTTGCTAAATTCGAGTCTGGTTTGGTAAACCAGACAAACCGTGCAGAGAATTCGGGAACTGTATCTGTGGTGAAATGAGGTACATCCTGAAATAAATTCAGGATGACGGAATCAATAATCCTGGAATAAGCCATTTAAAAACTGCTCTGATGACTTTATGTTATCGGAGCAGTTTTCTCTTTTTTGTAACCTTTTTGATATTAACCCGTTAACGGGAATGGCACAACATAAAATTTACTTATAATTGAAATTAATGATTTCCTGAAACAAGAGTATTGCCATCCCAATAAAACACTACTTGTATGGAAAACCATAATGTATTCAATAAAATAGTCCTTGAGAATTTCTTAAGGATGAAGCATTTAAGCCTGATACTGATTTGCTATTCACTGTTCATTTTGTTTCTTGATTTTGGCCCCTTCAAAGTGTGGGACAATAATACCATTGGAATATATCGAGTACTTGACATTTTATTAGCCTTTTTCTCACTTCTTTCGACCTTATTTTTCTGGTTTTACAAGGAAGATAACTTTCCAGTAAAAAATTCAGGAATAAAAGCTGCACTCCTTTTCGTTTTAATTTGGGCTGGTATCATAACTGGAATCGAATTAACCACACTTGGATTTTCCACTTTAATTGTAGTAGTTCTAATTTTCGTTTTCTACCTGTATAACAACTTCATTACCTCAGTGATCTTCTTTTCAGGAGCATTTTTCACCTTTATTGTTACAGTATTCCTGCGAGATGGTTTAAATGAATCGTTTATTCCTGCAATCGCCATCCTTCTACCTATTATAATTATTTCCATTTTAATCTCGTGGAAAAATTATTTAAGTAAGGTCAATGAATTGATTCGAACAGAACAACTGAAGAATTTAAATCAGGAGTTAAACGAGATTAAAGAAAATCTGGAAAATATTGTAGAACAGCGAACCAATGAATTATCTATCGCCAAAGAAAAAGCCGAAGAAAGTGATCGTTTGAAAACGGCTTTTCTGGCCAACATGAGTCACGAAATCCGAACACCAATGAATGGTATTCTTGGTTTTGCCGGACTGTTGAAAGAAGCCAACCTGAACGGAGAAGATCAAATCAATTACATCACGATGATTGAGGAGGGCGGGGAGCGCATGCTTGGCATTATTAACAACCTAATTGACATTTCCAAACTCGAATCGGGAATGACCAAAGTTGTCATCTCTGAAACTAACGTCAATTCACAGTTGGAATATATTTATTCATTTTTTAAACCTGAAGTTGAAAAGAAAGGATTGCAACTTTTCATGAACACAAGCCTGAACGAAAAAGAAGTTATTGTTCGCACTGACCGGGAGAAAGTTTATGCCATACTCACTAACCTGGTGAAAAATGCCATAAAATACAGTGAGACTGGTTTTATAGAACTTGGCTGTCGTTCGACTCTTCGACAAGCTGAGAGCGACGCAAGCTCATCAAACGAATCAGTCAGGGAACGTGCAGAACTGCAATTCTACGTGAAAGATACCGGTATTGGAATTGCTCCTGACCGGCATCAGGCCGTCTTCGAGCGTTTCATACAGGCCGATACCGGAGATAAAAGAGCCTATCAGGGTGCAGGTTTGGGATTGGCCATTTCAAAAGCTTATGCCGAACTGCTGGGTGGAAAAATCTGGATGAAGAGTGAACCCGGAAAAGGTTCAGTTTTCTATTTCAGCATACCCCATTTAAGCAAACCATAGAAATCAAATTTTCACTCTATCCTGAAAACCTGTTCTTTTCCGCTTTTACTGTTCAGCTTTACAGTTGGGTCGGCAGTTCGCGACAGAACCTGCACATAACCAGCATCGCCACCCAAAACCATACCAGACCCATCCTCAGTTGCCGAAATCTTAACGTTTGGACCACCTTTTGAATCAATCAGGCGCAAGATCACGGTCTCCGGATAACCTTTGCTACCATCGGGCATCTTGACATCATGATCAGCCTGACGTATTTTAATTTCAGCACGAACACGTCCCTGCTCATCCACCAGTTCGAATGCCTTGCCGCGAACAACAGGAGCAACATCGGGTTTTGAAGCCGAGATAATCAGAAACAGTACAACCAGCATAACCACCAGGTTTATCGCGGTAAGCGCCACTGTAAATCGTTGTGTTTTCATCGTTTGAGGTTTAATGGATTAAAACTTCATTTGAAATATTGTGATGTTCATAACCCATAACCAATGGCAAAGGAGATTAGTTCATTACTATCCTAACTTGAGGGGTCGTTTGTTTTGCGTCTGTTACCAACTTATATGAGTTTAAAACTTAAGGCTATTTATCTCTTAAAATGCCCATCCCTAAATGACGGTAGCAACATCGGTTTGGATGTTTAATTAATCAAAAACAGTACGATCATCAAAACCACGAGGTTTATTGCTGTAAGTGCCACGGTTATCACTGTGTTTTCTTAGTTCAAAAATTAAAGGAGTTTAAATATATCATTAGCATACTTGTTATCTCAACTATGACACTTTTGTGCTATTGTATTCTAATGACCAATCCCGTAATTTTATTTAAATCAAGTTTTTAAAAGAATTCTGTAAGTGAAAGCAGTGCGTCGAGAGAAGTTAATCCGAGAAATCAGCTGTTGCAAATTGTTTCAAAAATTACACAAAATAACCGACTCAAAAGTATGATCCTCTACATAAAGTATTATGTAATAATAAAATAAATTGAATATATATTTTTGATAATTCTGATTCATTTATGTTAGAATAATAACTCAATGCTCGAAAATGTAACAAAGGTAATTGCCCGTTTCTTTGGGATAATTGCCGGGTCGCTGTCCGGTATAAGTGCCATTCTTATTGCCATTGGGTATCTTGCTGAACGAAGCCATTTAAAAATGCTTGGATTTACAAGCATTCCCGTAGATTTGAATCAATACCTTTATACCGGCGCTAATTTGGTGGGTTTTCTGCCTGGTATAATTATTTTGAGAAGTATCTACCTTTTGTTGGATCCCATACCCTTAATAATATTGTTCCTGCTTATATTCATATGGTTTTCAATGCGCTTTAAGCGGTTCAGGGTTTTTTGGGATAAAACGTTAAATCGTACAAAAACATGGATAATAGAATTCAAACTTTACCTTTTCATATTTTTTGTCTTTGTTCAGGTCCTTTCCCTAAACTGGATGGTAAAGGCAGTTTTACTCGAAAACCTGCTTTTTACTGAAGAGATATCGTCAATACAGCAGGAGTTTTCATTTTTAAAAGCAGACACCAATAACCTTCAACAATTGCTGCTATCTAAAGATAGAAATGAAAAATTACCCACCTATTTTACACAACTCTTTTTGAATGTGTTGCTGACAGGATTATTCCTTTATTATTTAATGACGCATGACAAAAAAAGTCAGCAGGACAGGTCTTTCCACATGAAATTTTGGATGACCATTAACCTTTTACTCCTTGCAACACAAGTAATACTAATACCGGGCAATTATGGCGTATTATTACTAAATAACAAGTATCAGGAAGTTAAGGTACAATTTAAATCCAGTGAGCAGGTAGTTCCTGTGCTTGAAGATAAGAAGACTTTGAAACTGAATAATCGTCCGCCTAAGCTTGTAAATACAATACGGGATCAAATGCTGGAAGTAGAAGGCATACCGTTCAAATATGATTTGGAAGCGTCGCCTGAAGTTTTTACCGATCCGGATGGCGATGTGCTTACTTATTCTGCAACATCGGATAAACCCAACTTAGTTAGAATTGAAATTGACAAAAATTTTCTTTCAGTTAGCCCGCTTCAAAAAGGAAAAACATTAATTATGGTAGAAGCTATTGATCGTGAAGGTTTGAAAGCATCGACTAGTTTTAATATTGAAGTTGAAGATGATATTATTCAATGGGGAGCAGAAGTGGCCAATCCAATTTCGCAAAAAACCTTATTTGTAGGTGAAACACCTTTTATACGAGACCTAATGGCTGAACCTTCCGTATTTAGATTGAAGGATACAGAACCAGGACATCTCACTTTTCAGGCAAAATCAAGTATGACAAACGTGGCCATGGTAAATATCACGGGTAATAAATTAACTGTTCAGCCCATTTCAAGAGGAATCACTGCAATTAGGATTGCTGCAAATGATGGCTATGGTGGTCAGGTTACCGCAGAATTTAATATCGTTGTGCTGGAACAAAAGCTTAAATGGCCTGTCGATAATGGTTTATTGCTTTTATACCAGTCGAACAATGTATTTTTTCTTTATTCAAAGCTCGAGAAACGGATTTGGTATGTTCGTTCTGAGGATATTGAATCTATGGTTTATTATGGACTTGATGAGGTTTTCTAAAATATGCAAGGTTTATGCAAAATAAAAACACTAATTATGAAAACAAACATAGAAATCGGTAAGCTAATCGCTTTAATTTTCATAACCGTAATCCCACTCCAAACAATTGCACAGGAAAGTGCCGCCAGGATTAATCAAATTGTTAAAATTTCAGAAGGAAGTAAAAGAGAATCCACGAATGAAACTTCACTTGCGCAACTAAGGAGAAGTACCCAAAATAATTGGCTAAATGCTAAAAAGAATGATGAATTGTATTTGAATGATATCCTCAAATTGAATAAAAATATCTGGGTTCGGGTAAATATAAAGAATAATATTCAAGGCAGTAATATGAGTTTATTTCAGGGCGAAAAAGATTTAATTGAATCCGGCAGGTACAAATTTATTGAGGATAAAGATGGGTCAGGAAAAGTAGCTATAGAACTCATAGAAGGCTATGCCATATTTAACGTATTTAAAGATGCCATTTCCACAATAACAAAAGGACTGCAAAGTGCTATAAAAAGTGGTAGTACAACGTGTGCATTATATAATGTTCGTTCAGATGGTTCAGGAGAAATTTATCTTCAACAAGGCCATCTTTTATTTCCGGGCAATTCCAAAGTACCTGGGTTAAATACTGGTCAGGTTGCTCAATTTCAAAATGGGCAAATAACTAAGGTATTTTTCCCGGATGTACCAATGACAAAAGAATTAAACGATTTAATCAAATTCAATAACTCTACCGTATGGAAAAAACCTCTATTGAAGCAACCGGTAACCTGGGTTGGTGTTGCAGTAGTTGGAATAGGTACAGCTCTAATCATAACTAAACCATGGGCATCTAAAGAGGTAACCGGAACTGTAAATATTAACTGGGGCGGAAATTAATGATTAATTAAATCATGAGGAAAATGAAAAAGATATCTTTGTATCAGAGCAGGCTTGGATTGGTTTGGGGTATTTTCCTGACTTATTTTGGACTGCAAATATCATGTACACCTGAGAATCCCAACGATCGAAATGTACAGGTGATTTTGCAAATTCCTTTACCAGGTAATGGTGGTTTAAAAAATGCAACATCAATAACTGGTGTCAGGAGTGTAATGCTTACGATAACTTCCGGAAATGAAATCCTGACTTCAAAAGAATTGACAATTTCAGGAAATGCTGCAAATGGAACTGTTTCAATCATGCCAGGTAAAAACATCAAATTTACTGCTGAAGCCAGCGATGAAAAAAACATTGTCCAGTGGCAGGGCTCAACAACGGTTGATATCGATGATGACTTTACAGTGGATATCGAGTTGACGCCAATTCCGCCATCAGCCATCAATTTACTGGCACAACAGAAAGGACAAACAATAAATCTTTCCTGGACCCAGGTTTCTGATCCGGATTTTCTGAGGTATGATTTATATCGTTCAATTTCGCAAAATTTATTAGGAACTATTATATATTCAACCAACGTTGCTACCCTAAAGGATTATGCAGACAGTAAGGTATCAGCAGGCAACAACTATTATTACACCTTATTTGCAACTGATACCGAAGGTTTTAATACTAAAAGCAATGTGTTTAAGATTATCCTCGTTCCCCCTCCAACTGCAAGTAAATTACAACAAGAAGATGGAGGATTTAATTCTTCAACAGATTTTTATGAAGCTGCACTCTCATGGACTCAAAATTTCGATCCATATTTTGCGCGATATGAGTTATATCGTTCATTTGCAGAAAATATAGTAGGAACGCTTATATTTTCAACCACTGATGTTACAAAAAGAGATTATGCTGACCTAAAATTAACAGTAAATAGTACCTATTATTATAGATTGTTTGTTTTTGACACTTTTGGATCAGCTACAGTTAGTAATGTTTTGGTTATCGCTGTGTTAGATTAGATTACCTTCAATGTGAAAGTTGCATACAGGTAGATTCCGTAAGGGAAATTTGTTTGTTCTTTCCTGAAACATTTCTGTCCCTCTTTTTAGCATCTTCCGAAATCAGGGGTAGTTTGTTTTGCGTCAATGACGCACATTGCTTTAGTTAAAAAATATTTAGCCGTGGTTACAAACGAAGAGCAGCATCCCTACCTAATCATTCCTCAATGCCTGCACCAGATTCTGTTTAAAAGCCATGCGGATTGCCACAAAGCTAAAGATTGCACCGCTTAAAATAACCAAAACAGAGATGGCCGGAAGCCAAATCCACAGATTGGCGTAAAGCGAAGACATTAAGGTTGGCAAGCCGCTCAACACAGCAGGAATCAAGCCAATGAGCACAGAGACAATCATCAGGAAGAGCTTTTCGCGCATTACCAATCGTTGAATGGTTGGCTTGGCAAAACCAAGCGACAACAGCAAGGCATATTCGGGAATCTGCTCAAAAGTGATTCGGAAAATCAGGATTCCCAAACCAAGTGTGCCAATTAAAAGTCCCAACGCACCCAGCATCAGGAAGATATTGAGGTAAGTATTTTCGATGGTGTAAAACGACAGCAAACGATCGGTTGTTCGGCTGATTTCGGGGCCGTAATTGCGCATTCCGGTTTGCAAATAGCTGGCAATTGAAGTGGTATCAGGCACATCAATTAGAAATACATTCGAGCCACTCACCGACGGAAACGCCCGGTTGAAATGCTCTTCAGCAATGATCACATTGCCCTGAAAAACTGAATTGGCCAATCCGCCTACCAGTTTCAGTTTCAAATCTTTTCCATCCTCGGTTTTATACAGCAACGTGTCGCCCACGCTTTTCATCAGTCCCCACTGAATCACGGTTTGGTCTGCAATTGCCGGAATCACATCATCGGCTAAAGTTTTGTTCAGAGTCAGCCATGGATGTTGCGCATCCAGTTCATCGGTACGAGTAGCAAATGTAAATGCAGATCGTTGGGCGAAAGCCGCCGGATTGCAGGCAATCAACCGTGGTCGCGAAATCTTGTTCAGGTTCAGGCAACTGGCATCGTCGCCCGGCTGCGACTGGAATTGCACCACCTGCGCATCAGCCGCTATATTCAGGTCTTCCCTACCCTGCTTGCTGTTGGCGTCGAAAAGCACCGGCATAGTGGTTTCTACAAAATAGTCATAACCACCCGTTCCCGACGAAGGCAAATCAGCATGCGAAGTCAAATCTTTGCGGTTCAGTCCGGTGGAGACCACCATAAACACGCCCACAGACAGGAAACTCACGATCATCACATTGCGACGGCGTTCTCCGGCAATACGTTTCAGAAGAAAGTTCCGCAGTGAAAAATACATGGTTTTTTCCTGAATAGCCAACCGATGCATCCAGAAGTCGAAAATCAGGATCAAGCCAGGCAACAAACCGAAACCACTGATGAAGAACATTTCAGGGTTAATTTCGCCACTTCGAAAACCCATTCCGAACAGAAGGAAAAAGGAAAAAGTAATAAGGAAAAGGCCAATGATCAGAGACCCTCTCCCACTTTTAACTTTTTCGAAAACCGATTTTCGCTGCAAAGCAATTGCTTCATTTTTCAGGAAACGGCTCAGTATAAACCAGATTGCAATTAAAGACATTGCGGCAATAATCAGGCTACCCATCATCAGCGAAACCGGGCGAATGTGAATGTTGACAATCGAAGCTCGGACAATATCGACCCAAATGGTATTGATTGCTTGTAAAATCAGACGATTGTAAAAGATACTGAATGGAATTCCGAGCAAAATACCCAGCAAGACAAAAACCGAAGCTTCGGTCACAAATAATTTGCGGATAGCTGGAAACGAAAAACCTAGAGCGGTCAACGTTCCGATTTCCGTTTTGCGGAACCCGAGGTAAAGTTTAAACAACAGGAAAGCCAGCAACACCGCGGCAAACAGCACAAAAAAACTTAACCCGATAAACAAACCGCCAAAATCAGTTCCGCCACTGGCCGCAGCTAGTCCGTCGGTTTTTACATCGCGAACCTCGAATCCAAGCTGAGCAGGCAAAAGTCCGGCCAGCAATTCGTTTTCAATCTCAGTTTTTTTCAGTCCGCTCACACGAATGGCAGTTGATTGACCAAAGCGGTTTCCCCACAGCTTTTGCGCTGTTTCGAGCGAAACAAATGCTTTCGGAGTTCCTTTGTGTACCTTCCAGTAATCCTCGTCTTTAGTGCGTATTTTCTTCAAATCGACCGGCACACCGGTTTTCCAGTCGCGGCAGTTGCCCGCATCCGAAAGCCCGGGAATCATTGGTGCAAGTTGTGGATCAACTTTCTCCCCTTCTATCCTGAAAATAGAATGAATGACAAACGTGGTGTCTTTCTGAACCAAACGGCGCAACGGTCCCACCTCGAAATATGAAACCTTCACCTGATCGCCCACTTTGGCCTTCAGGTCTTCAGCCAGCCAATCGCTCACAGCCATTTGATTTCCGGAAAGCTTTGGATCGGACGAGACGAACGAATAAGGCATTTGACTATCGCCAACCGTAAAATCATTAACGAAATAGCTAAAAATAGTTTGCGCGCCTGAAACCTGTTTCAGGCTAAACTGCTCAACAGCCGGTTCAACAAACACGCGATCCGAAATTAGTTCGGTGTAATTCAACTCCTGATTTTCCCTGATTTTCAGGTTCACATCATCCAGTTTCCAGCTTGTCCGCAGTTTTTGAGCCAGTTCGGCGTTCGAAACTCCTTCGGCAACCAACAACACATTGGCTTTTTGCTGAAGTCCCATTTGCCGGTTGAGCCATTCCAGATTCAGGAAAACATTGCGTGGCGCGGATTGTATATTTTGCAGATTGAAATTCCCCAGTTCATCTGGTTTAAGTATCCGGACAACTTTCACCCGGAACGAAACGGTCTCTTCCTTTTCGGAAACAAAAGGCGTATTGGCCGGAAAGGTATTCAGTTTGTTCAGCCGGAGTAAAAACTCGTCGCCAACCTTAAGTCCGGAAAGCGAAGCCAGGTTTTCGTTGATCGCCACCTCATTGTTTTGAAGTTGAAATAACTCCGGATAATTGGCGAAATTCCCCATGGTAGCATCAACACCCCAAACAGACAACTGATTGATTCGGAGATCGCCACCATCAATCACACCAAACCCATTGGCACGAAGCATAGCTGCCGTTTCAACATTGCACTTTTCAGCTAATTCAGTTGCCAGTTGCTGACCAAACAAGCGTTCGCCAGCCGTAATCACCTGCGAAGTATTTCCCAGACGCAGAACCGTGATTTGCTGCAAGCTGTATTTCACCGAATCGCCAATGATAAACGCACCAACCAGAATTGCAGTGCTCAGGGCAATTCCCAGGATAATCGTCAGGTTTAGTTTCCGGTAATACCAGACAGATTTAAGTATGAGTTTGTATAGCGACATGCAGTTGAACTAGATATTAGATTTTAGATATTAGACAAAACCATTTCATGCAATTTCATCACAGTTTTCCAGTTTCGGGTGGTAGCCGGTGTTTTCAGTTTCGACTCAAAGAAAGAATTGACCAGCTTTGAGGTTCCGTAACCGGCAGCGCAAAAGATAAAAACATCTTTTCCTATAATTTCATAACGGTCAGGCAAATATTGAAACATTTTTGTTTTTGCAACCAATTCCTGCGAAGGAATTTCCTTCAGACAAGTGAGGTGCAAGCGGTCAATATCCACATTTTCTTCTTTCAGAAATGGATTTTGGGCAATGGATTCTGCCCATTCTCTGTCTGTCCGGATAAAAACCGGAATATCGAATCCGAACGCTTCGGTGAATGCCTGCTGCAAGCGTGTTTCCAATTCCGAAACAGATTTGGGCTGTGGCATCTCAAAAACCACATTTCCACTTTGGATGTAGGTTTGTACATTCTGCAAGCCCATGTTATCGCATAGCTTTTTCAGGTCAGCCATCGGTACTTTCCGGCCCGTTCCAACATTGATTCCGCGAAGTATGGCAATGTAGCGAACCATTTTAAAAGATTAGAAGGTTAGAATATTAGAATCTTGAGTGAAAAGCCGTCCTTATTTTTCATTCAAGATTCATCATTCGAGATTCAGGATTCAACCAGTTTACCGTTTTCAATCTTGTAAATCCGGTCCATTTTTCTGGCTACATCCATCGAGTGGGTAACCACTATTAACGTAACTCCCTCTTCCTGATTCAGTTCTACCAGTAAATCAGTTAGGTTGAAAGCTGATTTTTGATCGAGTGCTCCGGTTGGTTCGTCGGCCAGAATCAGCCCCGGTCGGTTGATTAGTGCTCTCGCAACCGCATTTCGCTGACATTCACCACCCGATAATTCGGAAGGTTTCTGGTGCGCCACTTCTACCAATCCCATTCGTGAAATCAATTTTCGAGCACGTTCCAACGTTTCCTTTCCCTGCAATTTTTTGTCGGTCAGGGTTGGAAGTAAAATGTTTTCAAGTAAAGTGAGTTGCGGTAATAAATGGTGCATCTGGAACACAAATCCAATTTTTTCATTACGGAACCCAGCCAGCTGCTGATCGGAGAACAGCGATAAATCCTGATTTTCGAAATACATTTTACCAGAGTCTGGCCGATCCAATGTTCCGATCAGATTAAGTAAAGTGGTTTTGCCCGAACCTGATGGCCCGACAATGGCAATCCGCTCTCCCGCATTAATATCAAGATCAAGCTGATCAAGAATCGTACGATCTTTGGAATAGGATTTGGATATTTTTTCAAGTTTTAGAAGCATTCCTGAATGATTAATTATAAATGTTGAATTTTGAATTTTTGGATATTCGTTATTGGATATTGATTATTGGTCATTTTTTACACATTCATAAACCGCCACCATCTTTTTGGCCTGAGCATGAATATCGAAATGAGCTTTCACACCAGCAATTCCGGCAAAGCTTAATTCCTGAAGTTTTGCATCGTTAAAAATGAGTTCTCCAATTGCATCGGCTAATTTCTCCGGTTTGTTTTCGCCATAAATTACGCCACCGCCGCTGATTTCAATGACTTCAGAGAAAGCGCCCAAAGCGGGCTGAACCATCGGAATTCCGGAAGCCATTGCTTCGAGCATATACAGGCCGAAAGCTTCGCCATTCAGCACCGGAACAGAAATCAGGCGAACTGAATCGAAAAATTTCCGGCGTTCTTCGCCTTCAAATTCATCCACCCAAAATACATCCTTTTCCAATCCAGCCTTCGCAATTTTATGTTTTTGTTCTTTGATGAAATGCAGGTCGTCGCCCGTTTTTCCCCCGGTAATTTTCAGTTTAACTGCCGAATATTTGGGATTTTTCCGGAGCAAAACAAAGGCATCAACCAATATGGCTAATCCGTTTTCTTCGCACATCCGCGAAAGGTAGCCAATCATTGGTCCTTTTCCTTCAATAGGTTTTGGCGAATAATCAGCCGTATCGACACCCAAATGAACTGTTTTCATCTTACTTTCTGGAATAACCATGCGCTTGTGAATCTCTGTTGCAAAATAATTGCTGACCGGAATAAATACATCCACGTCTTTGCCGCGTTCGCTCATTAAATCCCAAACTTCGTTGCGAAAATGATCTTCCATAGCGTCCACCCAAACATCTTCGTCCTGAAGCGAACAAATTACCGGAATATTCATCCGTTCTTTAATCCGGTGAGCCAAACCCAGCAACAAGGCATTCGACAGATGAACCACATCAGGTTTTGCCTCATCGGCCAGCCAGTCTACAAGGCGCTCCAGTTCTTCTTTTTGACCGCCATCCTCACCCAGTAACATCGAAATAGTCATGCCTTCCAATCCCTTCGCACGGGTTGAACCGGCTTTACGCGCTGCCATTTCCAATACACTTTTCGAGTCGAGCGCGTGTTCGACAAACGCAGGCATGTGCCTGAAAATCGGAAATTGTTGTTTGAGGTAAAGATTCACAGCCCCGTAAAAAACCGGAACCTCGTCCAGATCGTGAGCATCATCGAAAATGGGCAGGTACAACGGCACTTTGATGACCTGATGTCCCAAATCCCTGAGTGCACGTATGTATTTGCTGTCGCGCATGCAGTTTCCACAATAAAAACTACCGCCAGAGCCCGGAATAATGTGTGCAATTTTCATAATAGCCCCCTCCAACTCCCCCGAAGGGGGAGAGTAAAAATGCTTTGTTCCATGCTATTCACTAATATATTTGAGATACTTTTCAAAGTTGCATTTTTAAGTCCCCTCCCTCGGAGGGGATTTAGGGGAGGCTCCCAAAGATATAAATCCGTCCGTCGCCGGCTCCGACCACAATTCTTCCTGAAACCACTGCCGGACTGCCAACTATTGCGCTTCCCAGTTCGTATTTCCAGAGTTCAGCACCGGTTTTCAAGTCATGAATATACAACATTCCATCCATGGTCCCGGTAATCACTTTTCCGGAGGCAATAACCGATGATGATTCGACCCTGTTGCTGGTTTTCACTTTCCAAACCACTTTTCCAGTCGTTTTATCAAAACAGTAAATGAACTTATCCTGATTTCCGATGACGATGAAATTCCCGCTTAAAGCCGGTGTTGCGATGAAGGGTAGATTTTTATCCTTGTCGTCATACATCCAGGCTATTTTGCCAGCTTCCAGATCAATGCAAAAGAACTTTCCTTCATAATCACCCACATAAACATATTTGCCGTCAATCACCGGTGAGGAAGCTACATAAGTTTCCACTTTGATTTTCTTTAACACCTTTCCGGTTTCGATGTTCACCAGATGCACAAAACCATCGCAACCGCCAAAAACAGCATTCTTACCGTAAACCGCCGGAGCGCCATTGATATAATTATCCGATTCGTACCGCCAGATGCTGTCGCCTTTTGCAAACCCAACGCAATGCAGGTTATAATCGTAACTGCCAATAACCAATCGATACTGACTCCCGACTTTTAACCAGTTGGCAGAACCCATGATTTGATTGTCAGTGGTGTATTTCCATATTTGTTTGCCTGTCTTTTGGTCCAGCCTGAAAAACATGCCATCTAGGGAGCCAAATATAACCGATCCATTTAGTAGCAAGGCCGGAGCTTCAATGGCATTTCCTGATGCAAATTTCCATTTCAGTTTCCCGTCAAATCCAATAGCATACATGTTGCCATCGGTTGAACCACAAAAGATGGTTTGCCCGTCCACCACCGGCGAAGCCTTAATGTCGTCACCAGTTTGAAATGAAGACAGTAATTTGGGTTTATCAGTAACAGTTGCAGAAGTAGCACCTGTAAGCTGCTGGTTACCGCGAAAGATGATCCAGGAAGATTGAACGGAAAGAAAGCCTGAAAGCTGAATAAACAGCAAGATCGGCAAAGAGATTTTTTTCAAAACCATTGAATGAGAATTTCTTTTTAATTCAAACGATAAAATAGTAAAACATGTTATATGCTAAGAAATTCAACTTATTTGTTCAGCTCAAATTTGCGGTTTGTTGACTCTTCAGCAGTTGGAAAATCAGCCGGAACAGGCAGCGTAACTTTACCCGAAGCAGCCCATTCAACTCCACGCAGAAAAGTTGTGATAAACCCTACTCCTTCGCAGGAATAGTCATCGTGTCCCAGGGTGGTATGAAAAATACGTCCCTTTCCGTAGGTCAACACCATCAAGACTGGTTCGTGGCGATCGGTTGGAGCCTTTCCCGACATATCTTTACCTGTGGCCAAAATAATCATGTTCTCGCCGGGACCACGTAATTTTGCATAACATTCATCTTTCGTAGTCATCCAAACCTTCGGCATTCCTTTCGTAATCGGATGGTCGGCAACACGAATGGTAACCGGGACGATATGCTGCGGTCCATGTGCGCCCGCACTGCCCGGTGAAGGATCGCGAACCAATTGGCCTTCGTTGGTATAATAAACATATGGTCCATCTTTTTCTGTCCGGTCTCCCCATCCGCCAAGTCCAATCATCTTGTTGTACTCTAGCCAGGTAGGAAATGAGTTGTCAGCAGCATGTACCGAAACAAAGCCACCACCTTTCTTCATAAATTCCTCAAGAGCCTTTTGTGTAGCTTCCGGCCAATCAGCGGCTCTCCAACCAAAATTGGAAACTACCACATCATATTTTTTGAAAGAAAGGATAAAATCAGGATCAGATTTTGGTTCCTTCAAATCCTGTGTTTCACCAACACCGGCCAAAGGAAGGTATGATTTTTCACGTCCTCCCATCCAGGTAAACTTTGTTCGTTTGATATCCACCGAAAACAAACCTGTTTCTTCCAGATATTGCTTCATCATTATGGTTGATTTAGGCCATACTTCGTGGTTATTCTGTCCGTCAACAATAAGCACCTTTATTTTAGCCTCTCCAGAAAACGATAACAACAGAATACAAACAATAATTAACCAATTTGTTTTCATAATTGCATTTTTTACATGATTTGAAATACCAATTTTCAAGAACAAATAAAGGTATAATAATTACCGAATTTACAATTGTTCTTCAGATCCAAACATTGCCAATGCTCCCGTGGGGCATGCCTTTGCCACAATTTCAGCTGTTTTTTCAAGCCCTTTTTGTATGCTTTCGTTGAACGGAACTCCGACTTTGACATCGAAACCACGGCCTATAAAGGTAAAACCGAATTCTTCCTGATATTGCCTGGTCAGGCGAACGCAGATGCCGCATTTGATGCACTTGGATGGTTCGTAAACAATTCCTTCGCGGTGAATAAATTTTCCCACACGAAAGCGTTCGTCGCTCTGGAAGCGCTTCTGCACAGCATGATACCGGTCAGACAATTCGCGTAATACACACGACTCCGGATTGCGGCAATCGCAATGCATACAACGTTTGGCTTCGCGGATGGCATCTTCTTTTGTAAAACCGGATTTATCAGCCTTTTGACGCGGTGCATTCTCCGAATCTTTTTGATATTGAATAAATTCAACTTCCGCCAACCTTCCAAATTTAGAATTGAACCGCTCCGGATATCCTGAAACTTCAGAAGTTTTGAAATAATTATCGATAACAGTCGCAACCTCTTTTCCCTGACCAACCGAGCGCACAGCCATTTTTGAATACCGTACTGCATTACCGACTGCAAAAACATTTGCAGAAGACGTCAGATAACTGGTCTTATCAGCTACAATTCCGGTTTTAGATGTATTTAGGCTGAAGACTGAAGTTCCTTCAGGGATAGCTCCATTGGCCACCACAACAGCATCAAATTCCTTCTGCAATTCGGCAAAACGAATCAAATCAATTGTTTCATTCAGTTGAATTTGGACGCCAGTTGCCACAATTTGAGCAACTTCCTGTTCAATGACTTCTTTGGGTAGAATTTCCTGATTAATCTGAAGCAACTCTCCGCCAGCCTTGCTGTTCTTTTCAAAAATAACTGCCTGATGACCTTTGATCTGCAGATAATATGCAGCAGCCAGTCCGGCAGGCCCAGCGCCAATAATGGCTACTTTTTTACCTGAAAGTTCAGCCAGTTGAGGCAGATAATGTTTTTCTGATTTCAGATCTGCATCTCCTGCAAACCGTTTCAGCAAACAAATCGAAACCGCTTCATCCACCTGTTTACGGCGGCAACCAGCCTCGCACGGAGCCGGACAAATTCGCCCCAAAATGGAGGGTAATGCAATATCTCGCTTCACCACTTCCAGCGCTTTGGCAAAATCACCTTTGGCAATTAGCCGGTTCATCAGCGGAATGTTCATATGTGCCGGACAAACCAACTGGCAAGGCGCTTCGCAGTCGCCCACGTGTTCGCTCAACAGTAATTCGAGCGCAGCTTTTCGCGACTCGATGGTTTCCTCATCGTTGGTGATGATTGTTTGTCCTTCATGAACTGGAGTGGAACACGAAGCAAAAAAGCGTCCGTTTCTGGCGTCTTTCACCAGACAAATCATGCACGAGGTGAAATGTTCAGTTCCTTCCAAATAACACATGGTCGGAATCTCAATGCCAACAGACTGAGCAGCCTGCCAGACCGAAGTGCCAGAAGGAACTTCAACGGAGTGATTATCTATAGTAAGTTTAATCATTTTTAAATTGTTGCGGGTTGCGGGATACGGGTTGCAAGTTATTGGGCACGCGATGATTTCCAATTTTCCTCAACATATTGGATAAATTTATTGATCTTTCCTCCCAATAATTCGTATTCTTCCAGCAAACCTATTAATCCGTTATTTTCAGAATAAAGTTCATTAATCATTGTCAATTGCGAAATTGCTTCATCACATGAGGAATGCGAAAAAAACAAAAACCGAACAAATTCATCTTTATACCTTCTTCTGCCAAAGCCTTCAGCAATATTATCCTTAATGCTTTTTGATGATCTTCGAACTTGACTTCCTTGTTCGTACAACTCATATTTTGGCAATGTCATAGTCATTTTGTGAACGTCAATTGCCAATCTGTATGCAAGTTTATAGATGTCAAGGTCTTTGTAGCTGTTCATATTTCTAAATTGTTGCGGGTTATAAAAAACTGTTGCGAGTTACGGGTTTCGGGTTAAAAAACTCATTTATCACAATTCCCCTCAAAAACTTCAGCAATTTCCTCATTACATATCTATTAGATCATTTAAACTCAAATATTCGCGACCGACAACCCGTAACCCGTATCTCGCAACCCGCAACCCGCAACTCATACAATCTCCACCGCATCAACCGGGCAAACCTGTTTGCAGGCATCGCATTTGATGCAGAGGTCGGTAATGACTTCATGCTTTTCGTGCGGCTTGAACAGAATGGCATTGGTTGGGCATTTCTGCGCACACTTGGTACAACCGATGCACAAATCATTGATCTGGTATTTGATCAGACTTTGACATTTTCCGGAAGGGCATTTGCCGTTGATGTGTGCAATATATTCGTCCCTGAAATATTTCAAAGTTGACAAAATCGGGTTTGGAGCCGATTTTCCCAATCCGCACAAACTTCCTTTTTTAGTCCATCCTGCGAGATATTCCAGTTCATCCAAGTCTTTTTCGCTTCCCTTTCCGGTAGTAATTTTAGTCAGAATATCGAGCATTCGTTTGGTTCCAATGCGACAGAAAGTGCATTTTCCGCATGATTCGTTCTGCGTAAACGACAAAAAATAATGGGCAATATCTACCATGCAATCGTTTTCGTCCAACACCACCAATCCTCCCGATCCCATCATCGCGCCCACTTCGAGCAACGATTCGTAGTCGATTGGAGTATCGTACAATTCAGCAGGAACACAACCTCCGGAAGGGCCACCAACCTGAACAGCTTTAAATTTTTTGCCATTCTGAACACCACCACCAATTTCTTCCACAATCTGTCGAACCGTAATACCCATAGGAACTTCGATCAGTCCACCACGGTTCACTTTTCCGGCGAGGGCAAACACTTTGGTACCCCGGCTGGTTCCGCGTCCGATTTCGGCGAATTTGTCCGATCCTTCGCGAATGATGTACGAAACCTGCGCAAAAGTCTCGGTATTGTTGATCAGTGTAGGCTGTTTCCACAAGCCGCTCACGGCAGGAAACGGCGGACGAATACGAGGGAAACCACGTTCACCTTCGATGGAAGCCATCATGGCCGACTCTTCGCCGCACACAAAAGCGCCGGCTCCTTCATAAATAGTCATGTCGAACGAAAATCCGCTACCCATAATGTTTTCGCCGAGGTAATTCTTTTCGCGGCAATAAATCAGCGCCTGACGGATTCGCTTCACTGCCAGCGGATATTCAGCACGGATGTAGAAAAATCCCTGCGTAGCGCCAACCGCTTTGGCGGCAATGACAGCGCCTTCTATCACGCGGTATGGATACGATTCGAGCAGCATCCGGTCCATAAAAGCGCCCGGATCGCCTTCATCGCCATTCACAATCAGGTATTTCACCTCAGATTTATTTTCAGCAACCAAACTCCATTTCAGACCAGTAGGGAAACCAGCCCCACCCCTTCCACGCAGTCCGCTGTCATTAATAATCTGTATAATTTCTTCGGAAGTCAAATCATTCAGACAGGTTTTCATCGCGGCAAAACCTTCGTGAGCCTTGTATTCTTCAATGTCGAGAGGATTGATAATGCCCCGGTATTGCGTGGCAATCGGAATCTGCCTGTCCAAAAAATCGGCTACCTGTTTTTCGCGGGCATCAATCGAATATTGTTTTACACCATCCCAAACGGAGTCGGTCTGTACGCTTTCAAAGAATTTATATACACTGTTTTTCAGCATACTGAAAGTCCCAAGCGGTTTAAAGTGAGTGGCAATGATACCTGCAATATCTTCGGGTTTCACCTTGGCATACAAGGTTGGTTTTTCGTTGAGCGGAAATACCTCGACCAACGGAACCTGATGGCACATGCCCACACAACCTACATTTTTCAGGCTGATTTTGATGCCGGTATCGGCAATTGTTTCTTCCACGGCCTTTTTCACATCCTCGCTTCCTGAAGCTACGCAACACGAGCCCAACCCAATTCGGATTTCACCCTGAATTTCCTGTCCGTCCACATTTCTGAACAATCCTCTTTTAGCTCCTGAAATTCCGGCATGTTTCTCGAAATCGGCCAACACATTCCCGACTTTATCAGAAGCGACATGACCGTATGTAATTTCATCGATCTGAACCACAGGCGCCAACGTGCAACACCCCAGGCAAGATACTTTTTCGATGGTATATTTTCGTGAAGCATCGGTTTCTTCGTGTCCGGTCAGGTTAAAATGGCGGCGTAAAGCATCGTAAACCTGCCCTGCACCTTTTACGTGACAAGCCGTTCCAACACACACTTTGATGATGTGTTCGCCAACGGGTTGCATCCTGAATTGTGAATAAAACGAAGCCACCCCAACAATCTGTTCAGGCGTAATTTCGGTTTTTTCACAAACGTATTTCAGCCCTTCCTCCGGAAGGTAATTGTAAGTATTTTGAATCGCCTGCAAAATGGGAATGACGGATTTCTTTTCCATCCCTTTTTCAGCGATAATCTGATCGACTGTTTGTTGTATGTTTTTTAGTTCGCTCACTCTATTTTTATTTCTGATGATCTATCTTTTAATCAACCCCTCGGGGCTGAGTTTCTATTCATTGCTTGTCCGTGGGTTTCACCCACGGTTATTGAAATTTTGTTATTTCGTAGCATTCTTTTGTTTGTGAAATAAAGAGACAAAATTCTAATCTCCAGTTTCATCCAAAGCTCTGAAAGAGCTTAATTTGAATAACCGTGGGTAAAGCCCACGGTAGAGCAGACCAGGAAGCCAAGCAGCCCCGAAGGGGTTGAACATCCACTATGGAAAAAACCTTTCATCTACATCTATTCCATATTCTTTCAACTACCTTCTCAACTCATCTTCAAATGTTTCTTGTTTATGATGTTCTTGTTGATTTTTAATGTAATTCACTATCATATCTTTATCCTTCCAAGTGTATGTTAAGGCAGCATAACCATCAGCCCATCCATCAAATGCAGGAAACTTCCCCGTTTGTTTTAACCAGATCGACGAAGACGTTTTCATATCACGCATATAATCTGCCAAGGCGATTTTAGGATGCAAATCACATAGAATATGCAAATGATCTTCCATACCATTTATTCGGTAAAGGAAGCAGTTATTATTTTGAATAAATCCCATTATATAAGCATAAAGCTCTCGGGAATGTTCCTGAACTATCGTTTTTCGACTGTCTTTTGTCCGGAAAATCAAATGATATAAAATCTGACGATAACTAGACATGCTTTTTTATTTGTTCAACCCCTTCGGGGCTGTGTTTCTATTTATTACTTGTCCGTGGGCTTCACCCACGGTTATTGAAATTTAGCCACTTCGTGGCACTATAACTGTAAACGCTAATCGTTATTTGTTAATCATCAGTTTCCCAAACAATACAAATTATTCATCCCTCTCAGATATACCCGTCCATCCTGAAAAACAAGAGAGCAAACAGCTTTTTCACCCAATTCAGATGTCCCGATTAACTGATAATCTTTGGTTGCTTTCACAATATGTGTTTTGCCCGACATATCGGTAATGTAAACCTTTCCGTCGGCATAAACCGGCGATGAATAAAAGGCATCACCATATTCCTGATCCCAGAGTTTCTCCCCGGTTTTAGCATCAATGCAGGCAAAAACACCATAGGTCGTGGCAATAAAAACCAAGCCGTTTATTGCTAAAGGGCTCGAAACTTCAGGCAAAAACTCATCGGCTTCCCAGACAATTTCAGGAGATCCGCCACCAATTTTGATGCCCACCAGTTTGGCGTATTCATTGGCCGCAAACACCATTCCGTCGGCATATCCAGCCGATGGACCTACCTCTCCGGAAAGACACGCAATGTTCCAAAGTTCTTTCCCCGTTTGAGGATCGTATCCATTCACATTCGGGTTGGTGGTTAGGATAACTTCTGTACGGCTTCCTGTATTCACCAAAATTGGCGACGACCAGGATATTTTAGAGCTGCGGGCTGTTTCCCATGCAGTTTCACCGGATTTGGTCAATAATGCCAACAGTTTCCCTGACCGGTTGGTATCGTATTGAATCAGCAATTTGTCTTTGTAGATTATCAATGATGAACCATGTCCGTAGTGATTATCCGGAACACCGAGATTTCGGGCCCACAGCCGTTTTCCGCTCATGTCGAGGGCAATCACATCGCCAGTAGCAAAAATGGCAAACACAGCACGACCATCGGTAGCCATGGTTGGGGCAGCCAAACCGGTGTCGGCAGTTACTTTCGGCATACCCGATGGCGAACCTTGAATATTGTCTGCGGCAGCTTCCCAAAGCAATTTTCCGGAGTTTTTGTCGTAGCAATAAACCATGCGGGCCTGTGCATCGGCGCCAGTCACAAACAACTGATTTCCCCAGATAATCGGTGAGCTAAACCCGGCCTTCGGAACTTTTACTTTCCAGATTACATTTTTCCCTGTTGCACCATTCCAATCGGTTGGGGTATTTTTCTGAAAAGCAACTCCAATTCCTTCAGCACCTCTGAAGAACGGATAATTGGCTTTTAGCTCAGCCATGCTTGGAAATCCAGCAGGAGCAGCAACAATTGCAGCCGGAGTTTCTGCGATATTTGTTGCCGGAACATCAGTCGGAACAGAATTTTCTGCTGCAGCGGCACTTCCTGAAACAGCTGATGAATCTGCTGCAACAGGAACCTGAGCTGAATTTTCAGAAGTAATAATTTCAGCAGGTTGCACTTCCTCAACATCGATATTCTCATTTACCATGAAATCTTTCAGGGAATTGGAAGACAGTAATCCAGAACCCAGAGCAATAATAATTAATCCTGAACCGACATAAATGACCCATTTTTGTGTCACCAGTTTATCAAGTTCATTGACTTTCCTAATGCTATCGATTTCATTCAGTTTCGATTTGGCCGACAACACATAACGAACAGCCAATATGGAAATAATGACTCCGAGAAACATGAGATAACTACCGGTGCGTATCTGCCACTGACTAGTAAAATAAGCTTTTCTTGCCATCAGGTCGAAGGCGCGGATCTCCGCTTTTAGTTCCTCGTCACCCGGATTCTGACTTAAACGTTTAACCAGTGCCGGAATGGTTTTATTATCGATCGGTTTGTTCAGACTGGTCTGCACAAAGTTGGCAATCAGCAAAACAGCCATAATCATGGCGAATCCGGCGGCAATCCAGGCAACGCGCTGTGCCAGTTTGATTTTATCCATTTTAAAAATATTAAAAGCCCCCTAAATCCCCCGAAGGGGGACTTAAAAAAGCATCGTTCAAATTTTTCAGAACTACAATTATTTCGAAATTTCCAATAACCAATTTTCAAAAACCAAAATACCACCAAAATCAGGAATTGTCACAAGCCTTCCCGGTTTTACCGGGAGAGGTTTGGAGGGGGCTTCTTTCTATTCCTTCTTCACCGGGCAATAATCCATGCACCGCGCACAGCTCAGGCAATTGGTTTTGTTGGGTTCCCAGTCTTCACGTTTCCTGAATTTCGACAGATTAATCAGGCTAGTGCCAATCACAAGGCCCATAAAACCGCCCAGCAGCCAACCACCCAAATAGAACTGACGGCGAATGGCATCAGCTTCCTGCACCAGTTGTTCGGTCGATTTTCCGGAGCTCATAAACGTGCGGACATCAATATTTTTAGCGTCATTCTTTACTTCAGGATGCTCAACAATTTGCTCTGCCAGATAAACAGTCTGATTGAATCTCGACAATGGTACATGCATCATAGAACCTGCAAAACCACCAATTCCGACCCACAATGGAAGAAGTACAAAATAAGTCATCAGCCGTTTCACGTTACTACGACGCTTACCAGTTTCAACGACTGGTTCGTCAATAGCGCCAAATGGACACGAATTGGCACATAGTTTACATTGAATACAGGCAGCCGGAGTGATAGTCATGTGACGAGACGAAAATTTTGACATCCAACCGAGCAAAACACCGTATGGACAAAAGAACCTGCAATATGGGCGGGCGACAAATACGCCAACTGCCAGGAACAAGATACCAAGTATCAGCATATGGTACGGTGCATCGAAACGGAATAAACCCACAAAAGGATCGTAACGACAGATGATAAATTCGGACTTGGTGGCTACATACAGAACAGCTAATCCAAGGTACAAATAAGGAATTAAGCCTAAAACTTTCTGAATCCATTTGGGCAGTTCGATTGGTTTTAAAACCACAATGTCCTGAATGGCTCCAAGAGGACAGGCTCCTGCACAAAATGTCCTTCCGAAGAAAAGTGAAAAAACAAGCGGCAACAGGAAGAACAACAAGGCTGTAAACGGGATGGCATAAGCCGGATCAACGATTCCCAATACCACATTTTGGATAGACCCGATAGAACAGATACACCCCTCGCGATAAAAACCGAAATACAGTAAGGAGAAAACTGAAGTCCAGAAAACACCTTTACGGGAACGTTTTTTCAACACCAGCCAGGTAACGACCGATAGTACCAACAACAATACAAACACATCCAGATACTCCATAAAAATCAGCCGGGCTGATGGTGTGGTGGTCTGTGGTTGCACATAACCTGTATCAAATTCAGGTTTCGGAAACCGCTGTTTGGCATCGGCAGCAAAGGATTGAATCGCGCCGAAAAGCAGTATCGAAATCAGTAGAAAATATCTTTTAAGTTGGTTCATCATTTTTAAAACCTATTCGTTTGCGCTGTTTGTGTTCAGTTTCCTGATTGTCCTTTTGTAGGAGGAAGTTTATTGCATCATATATATCTCCGAATTGCTTATCGTATTTGTTTTCAAGCTCATGAAGTTTCTCAGTTAAGTCCTTATGGGTTAATGCATATTGTCGCATAAAAACGAATGCCCGCATGATGGCAATATTTACCTCAATGGCTTTTTCTGAATTTAAAATTCCACTTAACATTGCTACTCCTTGTTCAGTAAAAGCATAGGGTAAGTACCTTGTTCCTCCTCGGCTCTTTGAGGTTTCAATTTGCAACCTCAAACTGTCCCATTCAGGTTTAAAAAGCTGAAACATAAAATCAACCGGAAATCTCCTGATATTACGCTTTACTGCAAGATTGAGATTTTTGGTTTCAGTCTTGTATAGTTCAGCAAGGTCAAAATCCAGCATGACCTTTTGTCCCCGGATTTCGTAAATCTTCGTATGAATTTTTTCGAGTTGCATTTATTCGAGATTAACCGATCAATAATATATTCTTGTATTTTTCTATCCGTTTTCCTGACAAACCTTATGAAGTCATCACAAATAGTGATGACTTAACGATTTAATTATGCTTTCTCCTTCTGTCCGAAATCAAGATATCTCTTTGTTGATCATTCCTGCGCGGACGGTAATATCTTCTTCATCTTATCCACGGATTCCACTTCGCTTCACCCGTGGTTATTCAAATTTGACACTTTCAGTGTCCTAAAATGGTTGTTCTTTCAATGTCCGTTTAAGGTGCAAAAATTGCACCTTAAAGTTTTCCACTCCTTCTTATAAGGTCACAATTTGTGATCTTTTAATTTTCTGAAAACTGAGACTGCGACTGCCTACTTTTATCCTTTCTTCTCTTTTCCTTTTTTACTTCCTCCCTTTGTAAAGTCGCCTTTAATTAAGTACGGCGTATCAGCCGGAACACGCTGGAAGGCATCAGCCGGGCAAACCCGGGCAATGGAGCAATCGTTGCAGTTTTTGCACAAATCGTGTCGTACCTGCAAATGCAGCGATCCATTGCCAAACGAGGTACAGCCAGCCACACATTTGGCGCAACCGATGCACAAATCTTCTTCAATGACATATTCGAAATACGGTTCTTCAATATACCTGCGTTTGATAGCTGCAGTTGGGCAAAGCTGATTCTCGGCCGCCGTACTGCGGGCATTCGAATCAGGTTTCAGGTAACCACCACACAAGTCGCAGTATCCGCATAAGTCGTAAGCATGTACACATTTTACTGCTGAAGGAGTCATTACACATTCATTCGCACAACGTCCGCACTGCACACATTTAAACGGATCGAGCTGCCACACCAGATCCTTCGAGGTTGATTTCAGGAGCGAAACACCAGCTATTCCACCAAGTGAAACGGCCAGCGCCATCTGCATTCCGCTTCGGAGAAACCGACGCCGTTCTATGCTTTTGGGTTCTTTTTTATCGCTCATTTTTCCTGAAATTTTTGGCCTGATCCAATGAACAGGTCGTTATTTTTTGGCATTTTTTGCAAAACTGATTATCGGCACAACCTTGCAGTTGAACGCGATTTTCGGTAAGTAAATATGCTGAACCGCCAATCATTGCCGACAGAAAAGTCAGTTGTGCTGCTTTCCTGAAAAAATCCCTCCGGTTGGTTTTATTATCATTCATTTCTATCGTTCTTTTCAAGGTTTTCTCTGTTCCCTGCCTGCGGCAGGCAGGCGTCCGAAATCTGAATTCAACATTTTTCAACATTTACGCGCGGACGGTTTCGCATTTTCCTTTTTTTTACCCAGGGCGTCACTCCTTCGTCGTTTTGCCCTGGGCTAATATATAATGCCCTTTCAGGGCTAAGAGGAAACCGTTTTCAACGGATTTCAATTGTTTCTAATTCCTTCTTCTTTTCAAAAATTCGTATTTGCTGACGTTCAAAGTCGAGGGCAATCACCCGGTGTTGCTTGTCAACAGTAATATCAGGAGCCAATGAACCATCAAATGCGGCAGGTGGGGCAACAATCCCTATGAACTGCCCATGCTGATCGTAAAGTTTTATACGAGGCATCCCTTTTTCACTGGTAATGAATGAATTAGCGTCCAAAATCGCAAAATGAGCTGGATTACAGCATCCGCTGAATCCTTCAATTTTCAAACTGGTTACTCCCCATGAAGTGCGTAACGAACCATCTTTGTTATAATTTTCGAAGGTATGTCTGCCAGTATTGGCTGCCCATAAGAGTCCGTTATCATCCATCGCGACATCAAAATACGGACTGGGAATGATAAATCCGGGAATTTCTTTTTGATCATACTTCTCTCCTATTTTCTGAATGGACTGCCCACTTGTGTTATAGTTATGAATAATCCGGTTTCCCGCATCGGCCACGTAAACATTCTCTCCTGAAACTGCAATCGAAGTGAAGATTGCCCGGTCACCAAGCGAATTCCAGCGTTTGACCAGTGTGCCTTCCTGATCATACATGACCACGTAACTGGTCATCCCAATCCATATCTGGTGGTTCTGGTCAACAGTTACACAGGTCGCTGTATCGATTAATTCTTTACTGAAAATCTGCTTCCCTGAATAGTTGAACTTTTGTAATTCCTTTCCATTGGCTACAATGATGGTCGAATCGAAGACCGTAATTCCAGCCCATAAGTCAATTTTAACCGGAAAATGCAATTTCTCGACATAAAGAATCTTGGTAGAATCTACTTTCCGATATTCATCAATATTGTATTCGTAAGGATTCTCCATATTTTTTCCGGCCTTTTTCCCGATAAAATCTTTCCCAATAATGGCTACAATAGCCAAGGCCAGAACGATTAACACGATATTTACCAGTTTCCGGTTCATAATTTTATTGACTTACTTTTACACCATACATCTTTTTCGCATCGCGCAACAGCAAAAATCCATCGGCCAAAGCCATTGGTCCCCAGGCATCCTGCCCATCGAACAACTTTTTCTGAGCCAGTTGAATGTACTTTTTACTGTCGGGTTTAATCATAGTCAGCGTCCCGTCGTCGCTTAGCACAAATAGCTTATTGTCAGCAATCAGGTAAGGTCCAAGACCAAAACGTCCATCCTTTCCTGAAGTCCAGATCACTTTGGTTACATCAGCAGGATCAACGCAAATCAATTGATTTCGCAACGGACCAGCGTCTTTAGGCTCAATGGCAAGCATCTTTCCGTCCCAAATTACAGGTGTCTGCTGTTCACAAGCCATTCCATCTTTCGGGAGGTATTGTTTCAATACCTCCACTTTATATTCGGCTCCCGAAGGAATTACTTTAATCATCATACTTCCGGCACCATAGCCAGCAGTTAAAAATACCTTTCCATCCGGAAAACAAACAGGCGCAGGAGCAACAACGGCATGATTCCAGGCGGTTGATTGCCATAAGATTTTGCCTTCATCGGCGCCTTCAGCCGAAACTCCCAAAACTGCACCAACGGCGCTATATACATACATTTTCTTACCATTGAGCGTCCACGGCATAATGGATGAATGCGACATTTTGATTCCACCCGGATTAGGTGTTTCCCACAATACTTTGCCTGTTGCCATGTCAACTGCAATCATCACGGAAGTTCCTCCCGGGGCCAAAATAGCTTTGTTTCCGTCAATCATCGGACATTGACCGGTAAACCACAACGGTACTTCAGTTTTATATTGCAGAACCATATCCATTCCCCAAAGGAAATCGCCGCTCTCACGTTTGACACACATCACATGGCAACGCGGACCAATGGTCAACACATAGTCAGCAGTTACTGCCGGAACAGTCCGCGACATGCCGTGGTTACGCTTCAGGCTTACTTTGTACGATCGCCGCCAAAGTTCTTTTCCATCGACAATTGAAAAACAGCGCAAGGCATCTTCACGGGTTGCTTCATCATAATCCATCACATACACCATTCCCTCATAAATGGCCGGACCAGCATGACCTTCGCCCAGTTCAACCGACCATTTGATTTCCGGATCGTTGCCTGCCCAACTGTTTTTGAGCGGAAGTGAATTTTTCACGATATTGTCGTAATCAGCACCTCTGAAACGGGTCCAGGTTCCTTTAAGTCCTGAAGTAGCAGTTCCAAAAAACTGGAAAGTCTCTCCAATGGCTACCGGGGGGCCAACCCTTGCAGAGTCAGCACCTCGATTGTCAGCGCCAGGGACGCTTTCAGCAAACTGATTGGTCGGATCTTTCATCAGAAACCAGAGAAAAAGGATCAGTAAAACTGCACCTATGCCCCACAAAATGTATTTGATATGCTTTTCCAAGAGTTTTCTCTTTTTATTATTTGCATCATGTCGATTCACTGAAGTGAACGGCAAAGGATATCGCCCTGATCAAATTTAAGTACTAACTTTTCAGGTTGTGAACCATCAGGCTTTTATATTATACACGAACAACACATCGCCATGACGCAGATACAACTTCCCATTGGCAATGAAAGGATGCGACCAGAATGGGCCCGATCCTCCTTGTAACTTAAATGAGCTAATGACCTCAAAGCCGGTTGGACTTGGCTTTACCAAACCTACATTTCCTGATTTTTCTTCCAGAATATATAAAAGTCCCTCAGCATATACTAACGCACCTTTGGTTCCCCAGTCAGATTCGTATTTTACTTCGCCTGAATTCCAGTCCATGCACACCCATTTTCCTTTGCTGTTGCTTTCCCAGTTTGAACCATATATGAAACCATCCAATTCAATAAGTCCATGGTGATGGTTATCCAGTGTCATGTTGCTCCATTTTTCGGTGACCGATTTTCCATCTTCACTCATGGTAATCATTACATTTCGGTAGTCGTATCCCATCGAGAGAAAAACATCAAGTCCCTTATAAGTTGGCGTATTGGCCCAGATCAGTCCGGGTTGATCCCATTTGGCGCCATCCCAGTATTTAAATGTCCAGACGACCTTTCCTGTGGCCGGTTCAAGGGCAATTAAATGAGTTCCGGTTGCGGCCAGAATGTATCTGAAGTTTTTGTATTCATAAATGATTGGTGAAATATAACAACGGGGACCACCAACTGATTCGCTTTGCCAAACCGGTTTTCCGGTCATTTTATCGAAAGCGACGACAGAAGTTTTAGCTCCGCCAGGACTGCAAATCACTTTATCATCAACAATCAATGGAGATTCAGAAACGCCCCAAATATGCCATTCAGCGCTGTAATCCTTGTCAACATTTACTTTCCAGCGAATCGCACCGTCTGAAACATTCAGGCAAACTAATTCCCCGGTTCCACTGATAATGTAAATGCGGTCTTCTTCAATGGTCGGAGTGCTTCGGGTTTCGGGAAATGATTTGGTCCATGAACGTCCATAGGCCACTTTCCACTTGATTTGCCCTTCAGGAGTGATACACGAAAGGTAATCGAGTGTGTCGATCATTCCTGTTGCAAAAATGAACTGATCAGTGGCAACAACCGACGAGTATCCTTTTCCGATGCCTTCTACTTTCAGTACTAATGCCGGACCAGCATCAGACCATTTTTTCAGCAAACCAGTCTCAGTAAATTTGCCGTCCCGGTTAAGGCCTCGCCACTGAACCGGTTGAGCAACAGTAATAATTACTAGTAATAAGAAAGCAATCGATAGGTTTATTCGTTTCATATTTTTATTCAGTTAAAATTTGATTTCTATTTAATTTTTACTCTAAAATTTTAATTATCTGGTCGGTTTTAACTACTGATGCAAATTCATCTTGTAAACTGGCTATTGCTGTGTCGTGAATGATTCCGGCTGAAAAAAGCTGTCCGCTTGTGCCTCTTTTGCAAAAGGTAGCCACTGCGTCTTCAATCAAATAAGTGTCAAAACCCAGATTGCCGGCCATTCTGGTTGTTGTGGAAACACAATGATCGGTAGTCAGGCCGGCGATAACCAGCTTTGTTATTTGAGCTGCATCGAGTTGCTGTTTGAGGTCGGTTCCAATAAATGCGCTGTTTACATTTTTCCGGATAATCACTTCTTCTGCCAATGGTTTCACTACGTCCTGAAAATTATTTCCGGGTTGGCCTTCTGCAAGTCTTGAATTTGGATTTGAAGAACAATGTTTGACATGAAAGACTGGCAATCCTTTCAATCGCCAGAATGCCAGCAACCGTCCAGCATTTTGTTCCGCATCAGGATTGTTTCGTTCTCCACCCCAGTATTCCAAGTCGTCAAAACCCTTTTGAATATCAATAAGAATTAATGCTGGTTTATCTTTTATTGAAATCACCATTTTTGTCTTTTAAAATTCGCAATTCAAAGCCTAAGCCTGTATCCTGTTTTTCTTATTTCTTATTCCTATTCCGAAATTTTATAGGCAATCAACACATTTCCATGTCGAACATATAAAATTCCTTTGCTTATGACCGGATGGGCCCAATGCTGCTCTGATCCCAAAGTCACTTTGGTTTTACCGATTATTTTTAATCCGGATGGATTGATGTCAGCCATAAATAACTCGCCTCTTTCAGAATAACCGATCAGTTTATTATTGGCAGCTATGGCAACACCCTTTCCTACTTCAGTGGAAGCGTATTTCTGTTCTCCGGTTTTCCAGTCGATACACTGCCAGCTGCGGCCATTATCGCCCGATCCATAAATAAAACCATCAAAAAATACGGCTCCGCCCTGACGGTTGTCCAAACTTTTAATCTCCCATTCCTTTGTTACGGAGCTACCGTCGGCACTCAGTTTAAGTTTCTCGCCTCCCTGACCCCAACCGCTAAAAACAAACAAACCTCCGTCATGATAAACCAAATGAATGGGATGTACAGCCCATTCATTTGGATGTGCAAAATTCCATAGCAGTTTTCCGGTTGTTGCATCAATTCCCAATACATGGCTGGCAGTATGAGTTACAAGCAACTGACGCGCCGGCAATTGGATCAACAATGGAGTACAATAGGCCGATAATTCGCCCAGTCCCGAACAATTCCAGATCGTTTCGCCTGTCATTCGGTTCAAGGCCATTACATTATTCTTTTTCCCGCCGGGAGTACAAAACAATTTATCGCCACTAATCAGAATGGATTCGGTAAAACCCCATGTAATATTAATTCCATCCATTTGAGTAAGAAAATCCTTTTCCCACAATGGTTTGCCAGCTTTCGTATCAAGGCAGGTTAATTTTCCGTTGCCTGTTAATAAATAGGCCAAATCACCTACAATAGTCGGCGTTGAACGGGTTCCGGGATAACTGGTATCAAACTCTTTTCCATACTGGAACTGACGGAGTTCTTTTCCGTTCCGATCGAGTACAAACAAAACGGCCTGCCCGTTAATCATTCCGTTAATATAAATTTTATTGTTGGCAAACGCAGGAGATGAGAAACCCTGCCCAAGCTTATCAAAGGTCCAGATGATCTGAGGACCATCGACAGGCCATTGGGGCAATAGCTTATCGGCCTGATAAATTCCGGAAGAATTTAATCCTCGCCAGTTGGTTGCTTCCTGGGCAAATGATCCAAGCGACAGAGAGACCAACAAAAACACAAACAAAAGATTTCGTTTCATTAGATTGGCTTAAATTGATTTTTGTAAAAGTATTAAGGATCGATCAGTAATACAACACGATACAATATTTAATCAGGTTCTAAATAATAAGATTCATTAACAAAATTTTTACCAAAAAAATATTGTATATCACTGACAGGATGAACTTTAACAGAAATCAATTCATAAACAAGTCATCTGGAGTAAAATAGGTAAGCAAATAATTAATACGATCTGGAGAACAATTCGGTCAGTAAATTCTCCTGTAAAGGTTTCTCCATAAAGTCGTCCATTCCGGCTTCAAGGCATTCTTCCTCTTTATCAGAAATATCGTTACCGGTAAGGGCAACAATATAAACACGTTTGGTTTGGTTAGTATCCCTTTCAAAATCACGAATCAGACTGGAAGCTTCAAGTCCGTCCATTACAGGCATCTGCATGTCCATCAAAATCAAATTATACAAATTTTTCTGATGCATTTCCAAAGCTTCCATCCCGTTTGAAGCAATATCACATTTTACACCCATTTGCTTGAATGTCAACGTCATGATGCGCTGATTGATTTTATTATCCTCAGCGAGTAAAATCTTTATATCCCGATTATTTTCCATTTGGGTTTCATTAATGAGTCATCCCATAGACCAATTTTTTATGGTCGGATTTTAATTTGCAAATATACGGATTAAGTTAAATTCATAGGAGAATCCTGCCACTAAAATAAAAGACAATTCACATTATTAAATTTAAAACTCACCAGACCGCAGATGCGAGGCGGTGAGTTATTGAAAAAATTATTAAAATATTGATGTTTTATATTCCGGCATAAATAATCATTCCGATTCCGGTTAGAAAAAGCAGAAACATGATGGTCAAAAGGCCGGTTGTTCCTTTTACTCCGGCAAATTCCTTCCAGATAAAAACGCCCCATGATGCAGCAACCAATGTTGCACCTTGTCCTAGTCCGTATGAAATGGCAAAACCGGCTTTTCCGGCAGCAATAATACTGAAAGTCATACCTACACACCAGATCATGCCACCCAAAATACCTGTAAAATGTTCTTTCAGGCTTCCTTTAAAATACTGCGAATAAGTAACCGGAACACCTTCAAATGGCGTCTTCATCAGGATCGTATTGAAAAGGAAATTACTGAGCAGGATGCCCGCAGAGAATATAAAAACAGCCGTATAAGGTGTCAGCAAACCTGGTTCAGGAGTTTCGAAATTAGTGACCATCGAACTGGCTACAAACCGATAGAACAAAGCCATTAAAACACCTCCGACTACCGATAAGACAATTCCTTTGGTTGGTACCTTATGCGACTGTGAAGCTTTTTTACGATAGGCCAAAGCATCGAGGATAATAGCAACTGCTATTAAGGTAACACCGATAAAGAGCCACGTGGCATTTCCCTGAGGATTGGCCATGTAATTGACAATTACACCAAGAACCAGTGCAATCCCAATTCCGACGGGAAAAGCAACCGACATACCGGCAATGGAGATGGCGGCTGCTACTAAAATATTTGCCGCATTAAAAATAATTCCTCCCAGCAAGGCACTTCCAATATTATTTAAACCAGCCTGACTGATGTCTTCAACAAAACCTCGTCCCTGCACACCGGTACTGCCTAGTGTAAAGGAAAATAGAAGGGACATGAGCAGAATTCCAATCACATAATCCCAATAAAACAATTCGAAACGCCACGATTTTTGAGCCAATTTTTGGGTATTTGCCCACGAACCCCAACACAACATGGTAACCACACAAAGGATTACCGCTAAGGAATATGAACTGACGATGTACATGGAAGTTATGAGTTAAGAGTTATAAGTTATGAGTTAATTTTTAGGTTCGTAAAGCATTAAATCATCAAGAATATCAGCGATTTTTTGGTAGGGATATTTATGAACCAAAAAGGAATGATTCGAATTTTTATCCGGATTCCAGGTGTTGGAACCATCCGTATTGCTAATAAATGTTCCGTTGCCAATCACATAAAAGTAATTTTCAGGATTACGGACAGCACATAAAACAGCTGTGTGGTCCCACGAATTGCGATTGACGGATTGCCTGTTTTCGTAGTTTGACAAACAATAATGATAAGCCCACTGAACCGGACTGCCCTTGCTTCCCTGAGTTGCAACCTTATTTCCGGTCATGATTTTAACACCGATTTCGAAGCCACTAAAAAGAATTGGAGTTGGCCAGTTTTGGAAAACGTACACTGAAGCTTTGGCATGTTGGTTTACATTGAATTCGTTTCCTTCCGGAAAACCGCCAGCCATAGCCACCCATTTCTTTACTTTTTTGGCAACCAGCTCTTTTCCTGAAAGCTTGCTGTATTGATCGGGCCCGGATTTTAATAAGGTTTCAAGGTTGGAAAGAAAACCAACGGTTGCAATTACCACGCTTCCATCGGGTTGCGAGGAAAGTACCTTCCGGTAAACTTCAGTAGCGGATGGATAATCTTTGTTGGTTTTCAGTTTGGGCAAATATTTTACAGTCAGCGAATCGTTCCAGTGATTTGGACATGAAAAGCTTGGTGCGTCCGGCCCGGGAACCCCAACCGGGATATTTGGTTTCTTAAAATACCGGTTAAAAACTTCGAGTGTTGGAGCAATGTACGGGTAACCATCGCTGGCCAAAGTAGCCAAAATCTCACATTCACCTTTTGCTGCAAGCGCATGTAAGATGGTAATTGCTCCCACATCATCAAAATCGGGCCCTATGTCGGTATCAAAAATAATTTTGACTGGTTCGGCGGGTTTCTGGGCTGAACAATTTTGCTGAAAACTCAACATCAGAAAGTAAACTAATAACAGGCAAATAAAATGTTTCATTACTGAATGGTTAGATGGTTGAATGGTTGAAAATTTCCTCTTACTTATTCCTCATTTCTAAATTTATTTCTGAAATGAAAACATGTAATTCTCACTGATTTTGTCAGCAGTTTTAAAAACTAAAAGCTCACAGATATAGACATTGGCGCCTGCCGATTCCGGACGTTTTTCACCTTTTACCGCAACTTTGATGGTATGTTTGCCTTCCTGAAGCCCCGTAATATGATAAAGGTTCATATTTTCGTGTTGCTGATTGGCAAAATTAAAATAGCAATCGATGGTCCGTTTTAAAACCCCATCCACAAAAACATCTGCTTTGCCGCCATCTTTAAACCAATGTCCAACAACCGAAGCGCCTGTTCCCTCAAAGGTAAAGGTAATTTCATCACCGGCATTTCCGCTAAATCTGGACTGATCTTTTACTTCTTTTTTCGACCAGGGATTTATGTAGCTATAGTTATT